>Ga0067045_1002641_pt1 | contig 60403 bp, 53 predicted proteins | sample TerdegcTABiofilm_FD_59184 | JGI IMG/M metagenome (GOLD analysis project Ga0067045, IMG submission 59184) | Combined Assembly of (Gp0054472, Gp0054536) Wastewater bioreactor microbial communities from Singapore -Terephthalate degrading...
GATTGCTTGATTCAAATTGTTAAAGAGCGTCACGCTTATCGCGTTGAGGAGGCGCATCTTACGCTCCTCACTTCGAAAGTCAAGCGGTTGTTTTCGCTTTTCTTTCGGCGCCCACTTCGCTAGGAAGCTGNCTCATCAGTNCGGCGTGTTCCGCCGTGCTGGTAGGGGCGCATTATAGGGAGCCGCGCCGGGATGACAAGGGCTTTTTCACCTTCAACGCTCGTTCGCTCAGTTCTGCAGCAAGACGTTCCTTTTTTACCCACTGCCCCGCCCGAAACGCCATTCCCTGGATTTAAATTGAACATTTGAAAAGCAACTTTATAATGGGCTTTTCAAATGTTCAATTAAGGTTGCTGTCATGCACCAGATCCTCGATAGCCATAAGGAAGAGCAGATAGTCCCCCTGTTCCGCCTGGGGTTTCGCCCCTTCTTCCTGCTCGGAGCCCTGTTTTCCTGCCTGGCCATGCTGGGTTGGCTGGGACAGCTTAATAACTGGTTCGTCCTGCCCGGTATTGGCAATCCCATCTGGTGGCACGCTCATGAGATGTTGTTCGGCTTTGGCGCCGCCATAGTTGCGGGGTTTCTGCTGACTGCCGTCCAGAACTGGACGGCTCATCCCGGCGTTCGCAGCTGGCCATTGGCGCTGATCGTGGGATTGTGGGTGCTGCCAAGGTGCCTGCTCCCCTGGCTTGGAGAAGACAATCTCATCCTGATGGCACTGGATCTGGCCTGGTTGCCGCTCTGTGCCTGGTTCCTCGCCAAGCCCGTCATCATGACGCGCCAATGGCGCAACCTCTTCTTTGTCCCCCTGCTCCTCATATTGACTCTGCTCAATGGCGCCACTTGGTTATGGCGAGATGACTGGAGCGCAGTGGAACATTTGCTCATCACGACGGTACTGCTGTTCACCACCCTGATCGCCGTGATGGGCGGGCGTGTGATTCCCTTCTTTACCGCCAGAGGCACGGGTCAGGAGAAGGCGCCTCCCAGCCCTTGGCTGGAGCGCGGGGCCTTGGCCTCTCTCTGGTTGATCCTGCTGCTCTGGCTGCTGCCTGACTCATGGACCAACTATCTATATATGGTGCCTCTATATATAGTGGCGGCCGGCTTGCACCTGGGCAGGCAACTGCGCTGGCGACCCGGCACCACCCTGGCACAGCCCCTGCTATGGTCGCTGCACCTGGCTTACCTGTTTATCCCCCTTGGCCTGCTCGCCCTTGCGGTCCAGGCTGCGGGGCTGCCTCTCAGCTTGTCCCTCGCCAGTCACCTGCTCAGTGCTGGCTGCATGGGGACCATGATCCTCGGGATGATTGCCAGGGTGTCACTCGGTCACAGCGGCAGGGCCCTGCATGTCGGGCGCAGGATCACCCTGGCATTCGCGCTGGTGATCCTCTCTGCCTTCATTCGGGTCTTGCTCCCTCTGTATTGGCCCAGCTTGACACTGACGGGATGGAACCTGAGCGGCTGGAGCTGGATAGCGGCCTATGGCCTGTTTGTCTGGGTTTACACCCCCATCCTGACCCGCCCCAGAGCGGACGGTCGTCCGGGTTAGCCATCAGGGGCGAGTGGCGGGATAGTGGATCAGATTGTGGAAAACGGCCGGGGCTATTCCCAGATTGCGGTAACCGTGGGGACGATCGGCGGCGAAGCGAACGGCTTCCCCCTGATCCAGTGAACGCCACTGCCCATCGACCAGCACCTCCATCACCCCGCTGATGACGATGACATGTTCGGTCACCCCGGGCTCATGGGGTTCAGATTCCCGCTGATAGCCGGGTAGCAAGGTCAACTCGAACAGCTCGAAACCGAACCGGCTTTCATAGGGGAACAGCGGCGCCACCTGCATGCCTTCGCCCGCCGGTTGCTGGCGAATGTCATCGGCGATGCGATAGAGCGTCTCCCCCGTCACTGCCGGGGTCGGCTCGATAAAGCTGGAGAAGGAGACCCGAAACCCGGTGGCAATCTTCCACAGGGTCGCCACCGTCGGGCTGGATTCCCCCCGCTCTATCTGCCCCAGCATGGCCTTGCTCACCCCGGTCTCGCGGGCAGCCACATCCAGACTCCACCCCAGTTCGGCACGCAGCCCTTTCAATCGCTGAGCCAGATGCCGATTCATCTCCTGCATACGCCCTCTCCCGAATGCTGCATCTTCACCTTGTGCGCTATAGCGCACACCGCTATAGTCAAAGCCATATTGTACGCAATAACGCACAAGCTATCAGCATACACAAGGATGTCGCTATGCCCTTTGCTCTCCCTCACCTGGTCGCAGGCCTTATCGCCGTCCTGGTTGGCTACACCAGTTCGGTCGTACTGATCATTCAGGCGGCTAACGCCGCTGGCGCCGATGCAGCCCAGGTATCCTCCTGGCTATGGACGCTGGGTATCGGCATGGGTGTGAGCTGCATCGGCCTCTCCCTCTATTACCGCATCCCCGTGCTGACCGCCTGGTCAACACCGGGGGCCGCCCTGCTTATCACCAGCCTGGGCAATTTCAGCCTGGCGGAGGCCATAGGCGCCTTCATTATCTCCTCATTGCTGATCACCCTGTGCGGCATCAGCGGCTGGTTCGACAGGCTGATGCGCCACATCCCGGCCCCCCTGGCCGCCGCCATGCTGGCCGGGGTGTTGCTCAGATTCGGGCTGGACCTGTTCAAGGTGGCCCCCCAGGATCCCCTGCTGCTTGGCGCCTTGCTGCTGGCTTTCTTGCTCGGCCGCCACCTCTGGCCCCGCTATACCATGGTGCTGGTGCTGGCCACTGGCATGCTGCTCTGCGCCCTGAGGGGCGAGCTGCTGCTGACTGAGATCCACTGGCAGCTCTCCAGCCCGGTGTGGATCTCCCCAACCTTTTCCATCAACGCCATGTTGGGGATAGCGCTGCCGCTGTTCCTCGTCACCATGACGTCGCAAAACATGCCCGGCATCGCGATCCTCCGTGCCCATGGTTATCAACCGGCCACCTCCTCCCTGATCGGCTGGACCGGCCTTACCGGTCTGCTGCTGGCCCCGTTCGGTGGTTACGCCTTCAACCTGGCCGCCATCACGGCCGCCATCTGCATGGGCAAGGAGGTGGATCCCGACGCCGCTCGCCGCTGGCCCGCCGCCGTGTGGGCGGGTTGCTTCTACCTGCTGACCGGTTGCTTCGGGGCGACGGTGGTCGCCTTGTTCAGCGCCTTTCCCACCGCGCTGGTGACCTGCGTGGCCGGGCTGGCACTGCTCGGCACCATAGGCAGCAGCCTGCACGGGGCGCTGCAGCAGGATGAAGAGCGGGAAGCCGCGCTGCTCACCTTTCTCATCACGGCCTCGGGGATCAGCCTGCTCGGTGTCGGTTCCGCCTGCTGGGGATTGCTGGTCGGCGTGGCGCTGCATCAAGTCAACCGACTCCGCGCCTGACCTGACCATCTGGGGAGACCCCAGTGAGACACAGCACATAATTCGGCAAGGATGGTTCACAGGCGAACCCCATTCCCGTCTAGTGAGAAAGAGGCGCAGATTCTTCCCGATGCGCGCCTCTGTCAGACTCAATACTGGAGAAGAAGAATGAGGAATCAGGCTGTCATTTTATTGCTGACCCTGCTGGGCACCGCCAGTGCCCATGCCGCCGACACGGAGAGGGAGCTGGCACGCCAGCTCGCACTGCAGCAGAAGAATCTGCTGCCCCTGCTCGCCAATCAGGAGTACCAGAGTCCGCTGCCCAACCTGCTGCAAAAGGCGAGCCCCAGGCTGAAGCGCCAAGCCACCGATGCCAATCAGGCCGCCATCAACCGGCAAGGGCTGGAGGGTGAAGTCAAACAGCTGATGCAGTTGCGACTGGCCAACCCCGAGCAGGCCAATGCGCTCAAGCAGGGAACTGAGCCGCTGATTGCCTACGTGCCGAGCGGCGATGAGAAGAGCTGGAGCGCCATCGAAGCCTTCGATGGCGCCGGCAATCCGGTCTACCTCGATGTGAACCAGCCACCGGCGCGACCCGTGCTGGTAGTGGAGGCCGATCCCGTCAAGGCCAAGAATGCCGGTCTGAAGGTGATGCGCAAGGCGCTGGCTGCCGCCGACATCCAGGTGGCCCCCCGTGCTGCCGGCAACACGGCGCCCCTCAAGACCAGCATTCTCAAGAAGATCAGGCTCAGCGATGATCAGGAGCCCTGGTTGCTCGGCGCCGCCGAGGTCTACGCCGTCGTGGCCGGGGTCAATCCCGGCCGGGACGAACCCGTGGTGGACATAGTCGACATGCCCTACCTCGACCATGACAATACGGATTACAGTCCGAACCAGATCCTGGTGTACTGGGATCGCTATCGCTGGGGCGCGGTCGACCTCGTCATGATGGAGCAGGATGACAACGTCAACTACAAGGAGCTGAGCGCCCTGCTGATCGAGGCGCTGAAGCTCGGCTTCACCGCCGGCGGCGTGCCGGAGGCCCTCCCCTTCCTCGATCTCGGCGGCCGCATCGTCAAGGCGCTGCCCGACTCCTGGATGACCAACAACGACGACTACCTGGACACCTTCTACACCCTGGAGCAGGACCAGAGCTACCATCAGTATCCCGGCGCCGCCGGCAATGCGGTCATCACGCTGGAGCCCAAGGAGATCCAGCCGACCAGACCCTGATCATCACCCATAGCAAAAAGCCAATGAGGCAACTCATTGGCTTTTCTCGTTACTGACTGATGGGGATCAGGCCTGGCCTTTCGGCCTGACTCCCAGGGTATGGCAGATGGCGTAGGTCAGTTCGGAGCGGTTCAGGGTATAGAAGTGGAAGTCCTTCACCCCTTCCTGGCTCAGCACCCGCACCTGATCGATGGCGATGCTGGCGCCCACCATGTTGCGGGTCATCTGATCGTTATCCAGCCCTTCGAACCGCTGGTGCATCCAGCGCGGGATCTTCACGTTGGTAAAGCCGGCAAACTTGTTGAGGGTCTGGAAATTGGAGACCGGCAGTATCCCCGGCACTATCTCGGCATCGATGCCGATGGCGGCGCAGCGATCACGAAAGCGCAGATAGGTCTCCACATCGAAGAAGAACTGGGTAATGGCACGGTTGGCGCCGGCATCTATCTTGCGCTTGAGGTTGAGCAGGTCGGACTGCGCGCTCCTGGCTTCGGGGTGGCCCTCCGGATAGGCGGCCACCGAGATGTCGAAGTCGGCCTCGGACTTGAGCAGGGCGACCAGATCGGTGGCATACATGTCCGGCTTGTCGAGTCCGGGGGGCAGGTCACCGCGCAGAGCCACTATGTGACGAATGCCGCTGTTCCAGTAGTCACGGGCAATGGTTCTCAGCTCGTCGCGGCTGGCATCGATACAGGTCAGGTGCGGTGCGGCGATAAGACCGGTGCGCTCCTTGATGTCCTTGATCACCTTGTGCGTACGATCCCGGGTGCCCGAGTTGGCGCCATAGGTCACGGAGACAAACTTGGGTTCCAGCACCTGCAGTCGTTCGATGGATTGCCAGAGGGTATTCTCCATCCCTTCACTGTTGGGGGGAAAAAACTCGAAGCTGACCGAAATGTTGTTACCCAAGTCAGCCAGACTCTGGTTGAGTGCCTCAACCTGACGCGCGCTGTGAAATCCCATCTGCTCTCTCCCTGTCCTACAACCGATTCCTGTACGTCAAAACGGATGTTTGGACGTCTAAACGTCTTTCTATCTTTATGAGAAAACGGATCAAAGTCAACATCGATTTGCCCACGAAGGCGGGATAAACGATTTTTTTTATTTTGCAATTCGACCCAAGTAACGGCGGGCCCCATCCCAAAATGGCCTCAGGCACGCTATGATGCGGGCGGATCGTCCTGGACGTTCTGAATCTGCGTGTGATTGTTTGGCCGGGTTTCCCGGCCTTTTTTTAACTTCTCCCCCTCCCTGCCGATAATCAATTCAAGCATTTGCAGGAGCCTTGTCATGGAAGATCACCCCGGTTTTGCCACCGATTTGCTGTTCGATCGCTATCAGGGCGAGGTGACGGACCATGAAGGGTTCTGGGCCGTGCGCACCCCGACCGCCCCGGATTACTACTTCGGCAACTATCTGCTGCTCCCCACTCCGCCCAGCGACCGCGACAAGGGTTGGCTCGAAGCCAGCTTCGACAAGCTGATCGGCCAGGATCCCAGGATCCGCCATCGCACCTTCCAGTGGCCGCTGGCCGAGGGACAGAACAGCCGGGTCGCCGGCTTCGTGGCGGCGGGATACCAGTACATGGAGTGCGTGGTGCTGGCGCTGGGGGCCACCGATTGGCAGGCCCCGAGCGACCAGGATCTCGCCCCGGCCCGCCCCTTCACCCCCGCCGACTGGGATGACTGGCTGACCCTGGAGCTCGATGACAGGGACTCGGGCCATGGGGAGGCGAGCTACCTTGCCTACCTTCAGTCGCGGCGCGACCTCTATCAGGCCATGATCGCCGATGGGTTCGGACAGTGGTGGGGGATCTGGCAGGGGGATCGTCTGGTGGCCAGCTGCGGCCTCTTCTTCACCGGCACCATGGGGCGCTTTCAGCTGGTACGCACCCATCAGGATTGGCGCAACCGGGGCCTCTGCCGTCAGCTGCTGAGCCAGGTCGCCCGCCAGGGGTTCGAGCGGGCCAGGCAGCTCATCATAGTGGCCGACGAGCACTACCACGCCCAGCGGGTCTACCGCGCCCTGGGCTTCGTTCCGGTGGCGCGCATCGGCAGCCTGTGCCGCTGGGCTCACCAGCCGTAGGTGTCTGACACAGTAGGCGTCTGGCGCAAATAAAAACGGGAGGCTGATGCCTCCCGTTTTTTTCATGGTGCTGCCATTCAGGGCTGCGGCGCTTCCAGCTCGCTGGCCAGTGCCTGCTCGACGTCGGTCGAGGCCGCCGCTGAGGGAGCAACAGCCGCGGGCGCGGGGGACGCATTCAGCTCGATCGAGATGGCCGCGGATGGCGCAGCGATGACAGACTCAACCGTGGCGGGAGCAGCAGAGACGGCGGCGGGAGCCGCGCATTGGCAGTCCAGGGCCTTGGCCTGCTGGCTCTGATGAGGGGCGTACCAGCCCTTCAGTCCCTGCTCCAGCCGATCGGCGGCGGCTTGCGGTGCCATGGTGCCGAGCAACACCCCCTGGCTCACCTCGGCCAGCTCATCCCCGAGCTTGGGGGTGCCGCGAGAGAGGATCTGGGTGGCGACCCGGATGGTGGAGTCACACTGATCCCGCCACTCCATCATCTCTTTGGCCGCCGGGTTGGTGGCCTCGAAGAAGTGGTTGGAGAGGGAGAAGAACCCCGGCAGCGAGTTGGTATAGAGCTCGGCAAACTGGGAAGTGGTCAGCCACTGCAGGAAGGTCATGGCGGCCTCCTTGTTCTTGCTGGCCGGGTTCATCCCCATGCCGATGTCGGTGTGATCGGTAAAGAAGCAACCATCACCCTGTTTGGCCACAGGGGGGCGCATGACACCGAAGTCCACCTTGCCGGTGAAGGGGGCTATCTCCCAGGAGCCGGCCGCATAGAAGGCGGCCTTGCCGGAGGTGAACAGCTCGTTGGTGGTGGCGTAGTCACGACCCTCGCCCCCCTCGCCGAGATAGGCGCGCCAGCGAGCCAGTTCCTCGAACACCTTTACGTATTGCGGGTTGTCGAGCCGCTCCTGGCCCGCGATCAGCGCCAGCCGGCCATCCTCCCCTTTCCAGTAGTTGGGACCTATGTTCTGGAAGCCCAGCTCGGAGGCGACCCAGCTCTCACTGCCACTCATGGCCAGCGGCACATAGCGGCCATCCGCCTTCACCTTGTCGAGCACGGCGAAGAACTCGTCCCGGGTCTGCGGCACCGCCAGCCCCAGCTCACTGAAGATCTGCTTGTTGTAGAAGAAGCCGTGAATGACGGAGGCCATGGGCACGCAGAAGGTCTGGGCGCCGCTATCGGTCTGCCAGGGGGACTGGGCGAAGCTCGGGAAGTTCTCCATCCCGGCCATCTCGCTCAGCTCCGCCAGGTGGCCCGCCTTGAACAGGGCCAGGGAGTCGTCGAACGGACGGCAGGTGATGAGATCCCCGGCCTTGCCCGCTTTCAGGCTGGCCCAGAGGGTCGGCATGTATTCGACGTTCTGCACCCCGTTGAAGCTCACCTGGATGCCCGGGTGAGCGGCCTCGAAGGCGGGAATGATCTTCTCCTCCCACAGGGCCTTGTCATCTATCCGCCAGCTTTCGATCACCAGCTCGCTGGCCATCAGCTGGCCACACAACAGGAGACTCAGGGCCCCGATCCACTTGTTAGCCATAAGTCCTCCTACACCTTGAAATGAGCGATCAATTGCTGCTGCTTGGCGACCAGTTCCGCCAGCACTTCACTGCTGCCTGCCGATTCACGGGCCTCCCGTTCGGTCTCGTAGGCCACGTCCGCAATGCCGGCGATATGACGGGCCACTCCCTGACTGACCGAGATCTGTTCCTGGGCCGCATGGGCGACCTGATCCGCCATCGACTTGATGGCACTCATTCGCTCGGCAATGGATTGCAGCGCCTGATCCATGGCCCGGGTCTGCGACACGCAACCCTGGGTCTGCTCCTGGCTGCGGGCCATCACCTCCACCACATGCTTGCTGGAGCTCTGCAGATTCTCGATCATGGCCTGGATCTCCTCGGTCGAGGTCTGGGTCCGGTTCGCCAGTGCCCGCACCTCGTCAGCCACCACGGCAAAGCCGCGGCCGGCATCACCGGCCCGTGCCGCCTCGATGGCCGCATTCAGTGCCAGCAGGTTGGTCTGCTCGGCAATGCTGCGGATCACATCCAGAATGCTGCCGATGTTGTTGCTGAATTCCCCCAGCTTGTGGGTGATGCCGACCGCCTCCTCCATGGCGCCTGCCAGTTGTTCGGTGATCTGGCGCGTGGTCGCCACCTGCTTGCGACCGGCGCGTGCCTCCTCGTCGGCCAGATCCACCTCACGCTTGGTACCATCGGTGGAGCGGGCCACCTCGGTGGCGCTCACTTCCAGCTCGGTGATGGCGGCGGCGACCTGGTCGGTCTGGCTCTTCTGATCCTGTACCCTGGACATGGCGCGCTCGCTGATCTCGGCGGCGCGGCTCGCCTCCTCCACCAGATGGCGGGAGCCGGCGTTGATCTGGGAGAGCAGCTCCCCCGTCTTGTCCGCCAGGGTGTTGATGGAGCGGGTCAGGCTGCCGAATTCACAGCGGCTCTGGTAGTCGATGCGCCGGGTCATGTCACCGGTGGCCATGCGATCCAGTGCCCGATCGATCAGTTGCAACGGGCGCTGTATGCTGCGCGCCGTGGTGTAACCAATGATGAGCGCGGCGGCGGCGGAGATGGCGGAGACGATCAGGATCCAGAAGCTGGCACTGCTGACGGCGTCATCGGCACCGATCCGGCTCTGGCTGGCGATGCTGCCCGCCGACTTGCCCATCTCGTCCAGCAGCGCCAGGCTGTTGACCAGGCTGGTATCGAGCTGCTGATTCAAGGTTTGCAGCGATGCAGCAAGCTGCTGGGCATGGCGCATGGTGGCCAGCAGCCCCTGCGGGCCGAGCGCCAGCTCCTGCATCCTGTCCAGATTGACGACGAAGCGCTGCCTCACATCATCGGGCACCAGCACCCGCTCGAGCCGCTTGCGCGCCATCTCTATATCCTTGGCGAGCACCTTCTCCAGCTCGTTGAGATCTGTCTTGGCGTCGGCCCGACGGATGTTCTTCAGATCCCGAGCTATGCCGGAGGTGATGAGTTCGGCCTTGTTGCGCATGGAGCGCTTGCTGGCGGTCTGCTGCAACAGCAGATCGGCGGCCCACTGATAGGTATCTTCCAGCCGGATAAAGGCCAGCTCCAGCTCATGACGCCGATCGAGGGCGGCTATCCACTGGCCATGCTGGCTCAGCACCTGATCCGCCAGACCGTAGAACTCCCGGGTGGCCCCATCTACCTGACGAAAGCGCTCGCCCGCCTCGGCCACGTCGTTGAACCTGGCCATCTCCTGGCTCTGGGCCAGGAAGCGCGCCTGCTGCGCCTTGAACTGGCTGGCCAGCTGCGGCAATTGAGTAGCATCTTCGCTGGTCCTGTAGGTCAGCACCCAGCGGTTGCTGTCCTGAAGGGCTCCCTTGAGCCCGGCGACGGCGATCACCAGGGGAGTGGCACGATCCGATACCTGGGAGAGCCCCTCATTGATTCCCCGGATCTTCAGAATACTGATGAAGCCCAGCAGAACCAGCAGCAGCAACATCAGCACAAATCCGGCGATGATCCGCTGCACGATAGATAAACCCATGGAGACATCCTCACTCGTTGGGAAATAAAGGGGTGAACGCAGAGGCTATCGGCAAGTTGAGGCAATGGAAGAGCAATAAGTGACGCCATGAGGGGCCGGATCACGGTTATTTCCCCGAGCCGGACAGAAAAGGGCCCGAACAGAGCCGGGCCAAAGAGACATGCTTGGTTGTCATGGCCTTGTGGCGGCCAACCTTGTCATCAGAAGCGGTAGCCGACGCCGAACATGAAAGCAACCGGATCTATGGAGGTATTGATGGTGCCCACTGCGGTGTGCACGTCGGTGTCGATGTCGATGAGCCAGGCGGAGGCGTTAACGAACCAGCGGTCGTTGATCGCCATGTCCAGGCCCACCTGACCCGCCAGCCCCCAGGAGGAGTCAACGCTCACATCCGTGCCCGCCAGGGCACCACGGCCCTCTTCATCGAAGAAGGTGGTGTAGTTGATGCCGGCACCGACATAGGGACGCACCTTGCTGTTGGCATCCCCGAAGTAGTACTGCGCCATCAGGGTCGGCGGCAGGTGCTTGACCTTGGCGACCTCACCCAGCCCCGGGGTCGACACCGAGTGGGAGAAAGGCGTCGCCGCCAGCAACTCGACGCCCCAGTTGTCCGTCAGCATGTAGGAGAGGGTCAGCCCCAGCTGCATATTGCTGTCGATATCCAGTTCGCCGGTGCCCAGAACGTCGTCACTGCTGGTCTGGGGAGAGACGAAGGCCAGGCCGCCACGCACCAGGATGTCACCGGCCTGATGGGCCATGGCGGCGGGGGAAGCAAAAGCGGCTGCGATCAGGAGAGGAAGCACTTTTTTCATCACATAATTCCTTTTTGTTTTCTTTCTATGTTGTAAGCCCGAAAACTATAAAAGGATGTGAATGGACGGTTATTGATTTAGCTCAATAGTTATCAAGAAATAGATGGATGTACACAGCAGCTTCAGATAGCCAAAAAACTGACAAATAACACCTGAAAATCATTTAAATACAGCCAGTTGAAATATAAATACGCAATGACATCCGATTTAAAATAGCAACCAAATACACCTTAAGGGTGCCCATATTCCCATTTCTCTGTTGTTTAATGATGCCGGCCAGCGTATTTTATTAAAGCAATGTAGCCATGCTGTAATTTAATCTTTATGAAACCACAAACACGCAAAGACAAAATCATCGGCATCCTGGCAGCCATCTGGGGCATAGGCTCCTTCCTGTTTATCCTGCTCGGTTTTCTGTTCGCCCTCGCCTTCCTGATGCTGGCCCACTGACACCCCATAGTCACCGCCCGCCCGGTGACGGGCTTGCCCTGCCCGAACCAATACGGCATTCAGCCAGTCTCAGTGTCTGCGACCGCCGCTGGCGGATCCCGAGAAAAGCTCCCTCCCCCCCACGGCGATCGCCCACAAAAAAGGGGCCAAGGCCCCTTGTCTGTCTGACTTGCCCTTACTTGTTCAGCAAGGGGGCCAGGAAGCGCGCCGTGTGCGACTCCTTGCAACGGCTCATCTCCTCCGGCGTGCCGGTCACCAGGATGCGGCCGCCACCGGCGCCCCCTTCCGGCCCCAGATCGACGATCCAGTCGGCGGTTTTGATGACGTCCAGGTTGTGCTCGATGATGACTATGGTATTGCCCCGATCCCGCAGCTGGTGCAGCACCTTGAGCAGTTGCTGGATGTCGTGGAAGTGCAGGCCCGTAGTCGGCTCGTCCAGGATGTAAAGAGTCTGGCCGGTATCGCGTTTGGAGAGCTCCCGCGCCAGCTTGACCCGCTGCGCCTCGCCCCCCGACAGGGTAGTGGCCGACTGGCCGAGCCGGATGTAGGAGAGGCCCACGTCCATCAGGGTTTGCAGCTTGCGCGCCACCGCAGGGACGGGGTCGAAGAATTCGCGGGCATCTTCCACCGTCATCTCGAGGATCTCGTGGATGTTCTTGCCCTTGTACTTCACCTCCAGGGTCTCGCGGTTGTAGCGCTTGCCCTTGCAGACGTCGCACGGCACGTAGACATCCGGCAGGAAGTGCATCTCCACCTTGATGACCCCATCCCCCTGGCACGCCTCGCAGCGGCCTCCCTTGACGTTGAAGGAGAAGCGACCCGGCAGGTAGCCGCGGGAACGCGCCTCCTGGGTGCCGGAGAGCAGCTCGCGGATCGGGGTGAACAGACCTGTATAGGTCGCCGGGTTGGAGCGCGGGGTACGGCCAATCGGGCTCTGGTCGATGTCCACCACCTTGTCCAGGTGCTCCAGCCCTTCCACCTCGCGATAGGGCGCCGGGGTGGACTCGGTCGCCTTGTTCAGCTCCCGGTGGGCGATGCGGAACAGGGTGTCGTTGATCAGGGTCGACTTGCCGGAGCCTGAGACCCCGGTGACGCAGGTCATCACCCCTATGGGCAGATCCAGGTTGACGTTGCGCAGGTTGTTGCCGCTCGCCCCCTTGAGTTTCAACCACTTGCCGGTGAGCGGCGTGCGTTCATCAGGAATGGCGATCTGCTTGCGGCCGGAGAGGTAGTCACCGGTCAGCGAGGCGGGATTGGCGATGATCTCCTCCGGCGTCCCTTGCGCGACTATGGCGCCGCCGTGCACGCCAGCCCCCGGACCTATGTCGAGCACATGGTCGGCGAGGCGGATGGCGTCCTCGTCGTGCTCCACCACTATGACGGTATTGCCCAGATCGCGCAGGTGGGTCAGGGTCTTGAGCAGCCGCTCGTTGTCCCGCTGGTGCAGGCCGATGGAGGGCTCATCCAGCACATACATGACCCCCACCAGACCGGCGCCGATCTGGCTCGCCAGCCGGATCCGCTGGGCTTCGCCGCCGGAGAGGGTCTCGGCGCTGCGGGACAGGCTCAAGTAATTGAGGCCGACATTCACCAGGAAGCCGAGCCGCTCGACTATCTCTTTGAGGATCTTCTCGGCGATCTGGGCGCGCTGGCCGCTCAGGTTCAGCCCCTCGAAGAAGGCCAGCGCATCACCGATGGACTGCTCGGCAATAGCCGGCAGGTTGCGGTTGTCCACGAAGACGTGACGCGCCTCTTCCCGCAGCCGGCTGCCACCGCAGCTGGTGCAGGACTTGTTGGCGATGTACTTGGAGAGCTCTTCCCGCACCGAGTTGGACTCGGTTTCCCGGTAGCGGCGCTCCATGTTGTGCAGTATTCCCTCGAACGGGTGCTTGCGCACCACCACATCGCCGCGGTCGTTCATGTAGCGGAACTCGATCTCGGTACGACCGGAGCCGCGCAGTATCACCTCCTGGGTCTTGACCGGCAGATCTTCCCAGGGCGCCTCCAGATCGAACTTGTAGTGCTCGGAGAGGGATTTCAGCATCTGGAAGTAATAGAAGCTGCGCTTGTCCCAACCCCGGATGGCGCCACCGGCCAGGCTCTGGCTCGGATCGTGGATCAGCTTGGCGGGATCGAAGTACTGCTGCACCCCCAGGCCGTCGCAGGTGGGGCAGGCACCGGCCGGGTTGTTGAAGGAGAAGATACGCGGTTCCAGCTCCGACATTGAGTAGCCGCACTCCGGGCAGGCGAAGTTGGCGGAGAAGATCAGGGGTGCAACGCCCTCCTCTTCGTCCATGGGAGCCACCAGGACTATGCCGCCGGAGAGGGTCAGTGCCGTCTCGAAGGATTCGGCGAGGCGCAGTGCCAGGTCATCCCGCACCTTGAATCTGTCCACCACCACTTCGATGGTGTGCTTCTTGTGCAGCTCCAGCGAGGGAGGATCGGAGAGGTCACACACCTCCCCATCGATGCGGGCGCGGATATAGCCCTGGGCCGCCAGGTTCTCCAGCAGCTTGGTGTGCTCCCCCTTGCGATTGCGCACCACGGGGGCAAGCAGCATCAGCTTGGTGCCTTCAGGCTGGGCCAGCACCTGATCCACCATCTGGCTGATGGTCTGGGCGGCAAGCGGGATGGCGTGGGTCGGGCAACGGGGCTCACCGACCCGGGCAAACAGCAGGCGCAGGTAGTCGTAGATTTCGGTGATGGTGCCGACGGTCGAGCGCGGGTTGTGGGAGGTGGACTTCTGCTCGATGGAGATGGCCGGGGAAAGTCCCTCGATATGGTCCACGTCCGGTTTCTCCATCAGGGAGAGGAACTGGCGGGCATAGGCGGAGAGGGACTCCACGTAGCGGCGCTGGCCTTCGGCATAGAGGGTATCGAACGCCAGGGAGGACTTGCCGGAACCTGACAGGCCGGTGACCACGATCAGCTTGTCGCGGGGCAGAGTCAGATTGATGTTTTTGAGGTTGTGGGTGCGGGCACCCCGGATCACGATTTTTTCCATCTTGTTGCGCGCTCGATACGGGAACCAGAGCGGGCCAGTATGGCATAGAGACTACTGGATGAATAGACAGGCTTTTATCATCCAATCCCCGGCTCTCAGAGATACTCCTTGGCCCAGCTCACCGCCTGAAGGCGGTTCTTGACGTTCAACTTCTTGAACACGTTATAGAGGTGGGACTTGATGGTGTGCTCGCTCACGAACAGGCTGTCGGCGATCTCGGTATTGGAGGCCCCGGTCATCAGGTGGCGGACTATCTCCTGCTCACGGGCCGTCAGCAACGTCTGGTTGCGCAGGGGCTGGCCGCTCCCCTTGCGGTAGTAATCCACCAGATCGCACAGCAGATGGCGCGGGATCCAGTACTCCCCCTGCAACACCTTGCGGATGCCGATCACCAGCCGATCCAGGTTGTCCTGGCGGAAGAAGAGCCCGCTGGTGTGGGGCCACATCAGCAGCAGCTCCCTGTCCGTGCTGGTCGGGGCGTTGAGCAACACGGCACTGGCCTCGCCGAAGCGGCTGCAGATGGCCTTGCTCCAATCCGCCTGCTGAGCCGACTTCAGATAGTCCAGATCGATCAGCAGCAGCGTCTGGGCAGAAGTTTCGGCGGGTTCGGGCAGGGCCTCTATCTCCCCCACCAGCAAGATGGACAAACCAAGCTGTTCGCTGAGGTGACGCTGGAAACTGCTGGCTTGTGCATTATTTTCGGTGATCAGCACTAAGGGGTATTCGGGCGTCATCAAGAGAACTTCCTTGCACATTCGAGTCGGGGCTTTTCGGCAAGGAAGAGTACCAATCCCCCTCCTGGCTGCAGCATTAAAAAAGTATTAGACGCCGCGGTGATTCCTTTGAAGCTCAGCAATTTTCCAACCAATACAAATGACTAGCACATACCCCCCATTTGGGGGGTTAAGTAGTGCCGACCAGCACCATAGCAGGCCTTGGCCGTCGATGCAGCACTCTGCCCCGCCGCCCCCTTGCTGGTGGGGCCATACCTCGGGTAAGTTACTCGAACCCCAGCGGCGGGGTTTGGTACTCGCCGGGACAGGAAGGTGTGCGCTCATCTCCGCCAACTGGTATTATTGCGGGCAAACGCTGCGGCGGATGGCCGATAAACGCGTCGGTTGAATCTGGCACAGCCGTGACATGCGTGAAGATGAGGTCCATCCGTGGCGCGCATCTCATTGCAAACAAACGACATATTGAATGGGACCAGGCATTTGGCCTGGCCGGTATACATAAGGGTGGAAGAGAGATTATGGCCAGTCGAGGCATCAACAAAGTCATTCTGATCGGTAACCTGGGGCAAGACCCGGAAGTGCGCTACATGCCGAGCGGCGGTGCCGTGACTAACATCACCCTGGCCACCTCCGACACCTGGCGCGACAAGCAGACCGGTGAGCAGAAAGAGCGCACCGAGTGGCACCGTGTGGTCTTCATGGGCAAGCTGGCCGAAGTGGCGGGCGAGTACCTGAAGAAGGGTTCCCAGGTCTATGTCGAAGGCAAGCTGCAGACCCGCAAGTGGCAGGATCAGGGCGGCCAGGAGCGCTACACCACAGAAGTGCTGGTCGACAGCTTCACCGGCGTGATGCAGATGCTGGGTGGCCGTCCGCAAGGCGGCGCCGGCCAGGGCATGGGCGGTCAACAGTCCCAGGGCAACTGGGGCCAGCCGCAACAGGCAGCCCCCCAGCAAGCCATGCAACGCCCGGCCGCTGCCCCGCAGCAGAATATGCAGCCACAGGGTGGTTACGGTCGTCCGGCCCAGCAGCCGCAGTCTGCACCGCCGGTCTACAACGAACCGCCGATGGATTTCGACGACGATATCCCGTTTTAGGGCCGGATTTTTTAAAATGTAAAGCACTTTGTAAAGCAAAATGCCTAAAAACCCCGATATTTCGGGGTTTTTTCATTTATAAACATGTAAAGATTGCTCATTCTGAAAGCTCGGAGTATACATTAGGAATAGGTGTCTAAAAGTGTAAAGGAATGATGCAGTGAAGCTCAGAACCGTCAACATGAAGCAGTACAATGAACGTAAGTATCTAATCGTTGATGAGAGAGGACTCCCCATCCCGAGGCTATGTGAGTTCACACTGACACACCTCTATGGTGCGGAAAAAACACAGGAGAATAATGCAAACCACCTAATCCATATCGAACGATGGGCAGCAATGCTAAAAGTAGATCTAGCGGAAATTGTTGCTGGCACAGGGTTTGCTGATACTGGCTTATACCAGAGTTTTCTCAAACACCTTGAACATCACTCATATGATATCAACGGAGCAAGACCCCTCCGGCCAGATATTGTTAGTCCTGATTATTTCAATCAACGCCTTGACCTGGTGTTGGTTTACTTTCAATTTTTAGCCGACAAAGCAATTTCCAAGCGCCGTAATACAGATCCTCTATTCCATCAAATACCCAAGATGATGGAAAAACTTCAAGTAAAACTAGCCAAGCTGAGAAGACCAAAGACAGCTCAAGGCCGCGCCCTTGGTTTGTCATTAGTCCAACAAGCAACACTGTATGATGTCATGGAAATGCCAAGTTTGCTTGGCTGGAATAAAGCTACTCAGTTACGTAACAAGCTAATTCTTAGATTACTTTTAGAAACAGGAATTAGGAAAGGTGAACTGCTATCACTTACAACATCAAACTGCCATACGAGCAAGCTGGTACATGGAGTTTATCCGTTTATCCTGACACAACAGAATGTCGAGCATAACGATCCTCGTGGTAGATCACCTCGCGAAAAAACAGTTGGCCGGATCATACCTATTTCATTTCCTCTAGCATCACTGATTGATGAATATAAACAGGCCAGAAAATCTCTTGGCGACTCAGCTATGAAGAGCCCTTATCTACTCTTAGCGACAACCAAACCACATAATCCGCTATCAATAGCAGCACTGGATGATGTTTTCTCAAGTATTAAGAATAAGATTTTAGAGTTGTCAGATATCCACCCGCATAAATTAAGACATACCCTCTTTGAAAATCTTGACAGAATGCTCACCAAAATGGGAATTGATGCAGCTCAACAGAAAAAGCTAAAAAATAATGTTGGGGGGTGGACGTATAACTCAGATAGTAGTCTAATATATGAAACTGGTTCAATAATGGAACAATGCAACTTAGTTCTAAACCAACTTCATGCTGAAATGGAATCACATAGAAAACTATCATAATATGATTGCCGAGGTGCTGGCTATGCCGACAAAAAAATTAGATAAAAACGATATTATGTTGGTACAAATAGACCAGCATCCACGATTTGCTTATGACCCATATCCTGTAAGTCAGTCAGGCCAACAGCTGGATTTAACACAAGGTAAAGTAGTTCTGGAACCGGAGAGGGAGACCCTATTCTTTGACAAAATCTCTCCCCAACTAAGAGAGCATGCCCGTGCATGGATTTCTTATGCTTGTCATATCTACTCTAACTATGCTCTTTTCTCACATCAACATTGCTGGCGATTAATAAACATCCCTGACGATATTGCAGCAGAAGACATCGCTGAAAAGATGCAAGAGATCTACAGAGAACTTATGAGTTCTGAACGTAGTGCGAGCACTAAATCTATTTTAAGAATGATGTATAAATGGTGCGTTGAAGAAGGTCACCCATACTTTGACGAAGACTTTTATGATTACTACCTAGCCAATATAAAGTTTGGTACAGACGAAGGTAAAGGTCTTGATGTCATTATGGAAATCCCTGACCGTGGCCCACTCACGATCAAGGAAGAACGCATCTTCATCTCCACATTAAACGCCATTTCTCCAGAAACACTAACCACGCATGCATTACAGGGATTGGTGTCACTGAAATGCGCGCAGGTTCTTGGCATGAGAAATATTCAAGTGATGAGGCTGAAGTTCTCTGACTTACAGCTCTCAGACAAAGGTGCATATACACTAAACGTTTTGAGGGCAAAAAAAAGAGGGCAGGCCAATAATAATGTATATAAAATTCGCCCCATAACAAAAACACTTGCAAGACTACTATCATTAATGAAAGCACGTTACGAAGATATACTAGGTACAAAAATTACTGATGATTGGCCTGTTATCTCAGAGTACTATAGTGTTAGAGATGAATTAGTTAAGCAGCAAGTAAAGATAACAAAGATGACATACATCACCAATCTGTTCAGAATGGTTGTTGGATTGGACTTCAAGGTAACAAACCGTAGACTTCGTAAAACCTTCTGCTCACGGTTAATCGCCAAAGGCACTCCTATGTCTGTTGTTGCTGAACTAATGGATCATAGTGATTTACAACAACTAGAAGTTTATTATAGACAATCGCATACTGTTGCCAAAAAACTAGATGATGTACTGCGAAGTGAAGCCATGGATATACTCGATGCATTTGCAGGTAAAGTTGTCACGCCTGATAATGCCTCTAAGCGAGGACAAGGCATTTTCGCGCCATCGAAAAATTTAAATCTTGTTCAAATTGGTAGCTGCGGTAGCGCGACCCCATGTTCTCTGCAACCCCCACTTTCTTGTTACAACTGCTCTTCTCTAGAAGCCTTTGAAGACGTTGACCATAAGGCAGTTGTAGATACGATGGTAGAGGAAGTAAAAACAGCATTTGGTGATGCTCACGCCATAAATATTCTTCAACATAAAAACTTTTTAGCTGCTCGCAAGTTTGCTGACATGTTTGACAGGGGTGAACTATGAATACCAGTCTACAATTATTACCATCAATTGGTGTAGATGCTGATAGCAATCTGGCTCAATTAGTTCACTTTTACAAAAAAAACACTCCCTTTGCAACATTAGAAGGTTGGGAATGGGATGCCTTTAGCTGGGATGCTAAAGGTATTTGTAAGACTCAAGCTAGAAAATCTGGAAATAATATATCAGTCAATTTTAGTCGAGATAACAATCTAGGTAAAAAAGTTAAATCATCACGTGATGCCATGAAGGCATTTCACAATCTAGATTTATCTGACATAGCTAAATGTCATATTTCAGCCTTGCAAATTGAGAAGTCAAAAGATGTAGGAACACTCAATTTCTATATTGTTGCATATCGGTATTTAGATAATGCGATGCTAAAAAGAAATATTACAACAAGCACTCTGACTACTTATGACTTCAAAGTCGCAGAGGCGGAAGCACACGATAAACTAGAAAGTTCTACCTTTTACCGTATTGGTCAGAGACTAGAATCCATTGCGAAATTCATTAACCAGAAGCGGCTCTCCATCCAAAAAATTGTCTTCAAAAAGACATCTAAACGCGGAGAAACCCATACCGCTAGTGATACAAGAATCGATTTTGAGTCAACTACCAAACGGCATGAGAAGCTACCTACCCATGAAAGTCTCATTGCAGTAGCAACACTTTCTAACTCTAATCTAGAAGGTGATGATGCACTGTTTCAGGCGATGGTAGAAATCATGTTTGCAACGGGTCTGCGATTTGATGAGGTGATCTGCCTGGATGTCGACTGCTTACAGGTTAGGGAGGTTGAGGAGCAAAACGTCTTCACAGGTGAAATGGACATATTATCCATTAATGAGATCCGCTACCGAGCCAAAAAGGGGGCTGGATATCAAACCAAACCAATAACCGAAAGCCTGTTACCAATCTTAAAGAAAGGTCTGACTAGCGCCCTTGAAATATTAGCACCTGTACGTAACACGATTAAATGCGTTGCTAATGGGAAATACGACTTCTTCCCAATTATCACTGAGGATTGTGAGTTGTTTGTCACTGATATTTGGGAAAGATTAAACTGGTCATCACGTCCAAATCTCACATCCTACCTAAAGAAAAGAAATATCAACCTGACGAATAAACGGAATCCAAACACAGGTAAAATTGCGGTCGCATTCCACCCATCAGACTTAAAGGGAAAGGCATTTTCATTAGCGCAGGAGTCTATCGATCAGTTATGGAAACAGATTTCAGAGTTAACTGTGGCTGATTCCCTAGATAAACTAATATTTGTTACCCAACATCAGCAACATCATTCTGAGAAGAGAGCTGAGCCCTGGGAATTCACAATGATAACGTATACTCAAATATCAGACTATATTGCTGGCCGTCCTGAATATGGTATAAAGAATGTATTTGAACGCAAAAACCTGTGCTATCAAGGTGAACAGATCCGGCTGACATCACATCAATTCCGTCACTTTCTAGACACTATGCTAGAGCTCTCAGATTCAGTAACCCCTATAGAGGTTGCTCGATACTTTGGGCGAAAGTATACTCCAGACAATATAGCCTATGACCACACTAATCCAGCTAAAAGAGTCATGGATAACGCAGACATACTCTTTGCCGCCTCAAATATAACACCAGAGCAAGCAAAAGAGGCATCCGTGATCTTTACACTGGTTGACCGTGATGAGGTTCTTGAAACGATAGAAGACATTGGTACAACACTCATCACTGCAATTGGCTTATGCAAACATGACTATAGTGACTCTCCATGTGGAAAATACTATGCATGCGTCCGTGGATGCTCTGAGTATTATCGTATAAAAGGAAATCAGGAAGAGATCATCCATTTACAAAAACTTCAAGCTGAACAAGAAACTCGAATTCAACATGTTAAAGCAGCAGTTGACGCTGAATATCATGGTTCCAATAACTGGCTACGCTCTCATGAAGAACTATTAAATGGTTGTCGTATAGCCCTCGCCATTGAGCAGGATAATTCAATTTCAGATGGTGAATTAGTGCAAGTTTTCCCTAATGGTAATAATGGGTGCGTTGCAATATGAAAAAAGAACAGAAACAAATTACAGCGGCACTAGAACAAGACTTCTGCAAACTCATCGTAATCCTAGCTGCCCGCAGTGGGAAGAATAAAGTCACTTGGAAGGAACTAGAACAGGAGACAGGATTTACTCGGCAAGCATTGTCAAAAAAAGAAGCTATCGTTAAGGCTTATAAAGAAGCCAATCAAAGTAGCAACATATTAGAAGATATCGGCAGGCGTGCAGAAGAAACCCAATCAAAACTTGATAAAATAAAAGAAGAAAATATCAAGTTAAAAAAACTATTAGCTGACTATGATGAGACTTTTGTTCGCTGGTTCGCCAATGCTACAAGTAGAGGTATGTCCATTGAGGAGTTGGAAGCACCGCTCCCACACTCTATGAAGACAAAAGCCAGATTGAAAGATCTTAAAAAATGAATAAAGCATTCAGTATTAGCCATGAACTGGAAGATTTTGAACTTGATAAAATGCATGCCAAGGCGCGTGAAAATCTTGTTAAGGTGGCTAATTTGGTCGGGCCACTTGACCTTGCTGAATGGCAAAACTTCATAGAAAATGGCAGTTTAAATGCAACTGCCATAATAAAAGAGATTGGTATATCTCGCTCTAGCTATTACCAAAATAAGTACATTGTTGCGTACCTTAAAAGTAAGGCTCAATGGCTAGCTGAGCAGAATACCTTGCAGGAGCTTCCCTACCAGGCTAGGGATACTTCAAAAGCACCCGCAAAGCGATACAGCCCGCAAGAAAAGAGCATTCAAGAGAAAGATAAAATGATTCGCCAATTACAGCTACGGGTTGCAGAACTTGAATCTCATTTAGAAGGCTTAAAGCAAGAATATAAATCTCTTCAATCAAATTCACATCGAGAACAGCATCGTATGGAATTGCTAGAAATATTTAAGCGGGTGCCTAGATGAATGACTTCGAGCAAGAGAATTTTTTTCGCATCACGAGACCACCATATTCATCCAGAAAAGGTCGCTCATTTCATGCTGTGCAGATAGATCCTGACACTCTACGTAATTGCAATTACAAGCGTAATTACATCATTCACATAATTGAAAATAACAGTGATCGCCTGTCACTAATATTAGCGAAGGGTGCATTGGTTAAATTAGCTGTCAAAAAGCAGTATAGTAGACGTGTAGAGCACGGAGGCATTCTCACTGTAATCACCCCTCAATACCTAGATCTAATTAGGCCATCAGGGGAGCAAATCGTAATCATGTTAGGCAGTCACGCCAGATTTAAAGGTGTTGGCCCAGTAAAAGCCCGTACATTATGGTCTACATTTGGTGAGTCCTTATTTGAAATCTTGGACAATGGTGATATTGTAAGCCTGCGTAAGATATTAAGTGAAAACACCGCAAAAAATACTATCGATGCATGGCGTAGCTATATAAATATTGATGCTATGCGTTTCTGCAATGCACATTTGGGATTATCAGTATCCACCTCATTTTTGGTATCAGATTATTATCAACAGGAAACCATAAGTAAGGTAAGCGAAGACCCTTACCGATTATTAGCGTTTGGTGTTGATTTTAATGAATGTGATCGAATCTCAGTGGCTCTAGGATTTCAATTGGATGCTCCTATTAGGCTCGCAGCAGCAGCCGAGGAGGCATTGTACTGTCACCTTTCTAGCGGGAGTACATTAGCAACACGATATGATCTAGACATATGGCTGAAACAGCTCTTACATATCCCCAATAATCAAGAGAAAACAGAGTGCTATGTTAATCAAGCATTCGCACTCGCCACATCGTGTGAAAATATCCTTGATGTTGGTGACAATGAATTACAGAGCGCAGGTGCTTTCACCATGGAAGCATATGTTGCTCAGCGATTGGTGAACCTCATCACAAACCCAAGTAAATTATCCATCGATGAAAAAAGGATAAACTTTTATATCAATCAATACGAAAGTAAAAAGTGTTTTAACTTAAACTCTCTTCAAAAAGAAGCTATCTTTGGGGCTATAAAACATCGCTTTTTAATTATTAATGGTGGTGCAGGTGTAGGTAAAACTACATTATTAGATGCGCTTTATTCAGTGTTTCATAAGTTAGATATAATACCAGTACAAGTCGCACTTGCAGGCAAAGCAGCAAAAAGGATGGCAGAGGCAACAAATCAAGAGGCTCATACTATCGCAAGATTTATTAAAAACTTCAATGCTAATAATTATGAAGGCAGACAACTTGTTATTGTTGTCGATGAAAGCTCAATGGTAGACTTGCCTAGTATGTACCGCCTATTGAGATGTGTTCCTAATTCTGCACATGTAATCATGTTAGGCGATATTGGGCAGCTTCCACCTGTAGATTTCGGTCTTGTTTTCCATGAACTAGTGCCAATGCACGATATTCCAAAAATCACATTAACAGAGGTTCGTCGACAAGATAAACACTCAAACATCCCTGCTATTTCAGCTTCTATCCGTAATGGTATTCTTCCAACATTTAGCTACGATGATGTCGTCCATATCGATATCAATGGAGCCAATGCAATTCAAAAGAGAGCAGTCTCATTATATTTAGAAAAACCTGATGAAACACAAATAATTTGCGCTACAACTAAAATGGTTAATGATATCAATAAACGCTGCGTAGCATTGAATAACAGTAAACCATTAAAGGTATTTATAGAAGAAGCAAATCACTATTTAGATACTGAGTTTAAACTACATGACAAAGTAATGTGTTGCTCCAACCTTTATGCTCATGACCTGATGAATGGTTCCATAGGAACCATTTGCCAAGTTTACAACGTAATGAAAATTATAAATAATGATGACAACGATGAGCCTTTGTCTAGCTTTGGCAAGATTCTATGGGATGACGGCATAGAACGAGAGATCTCGTTGGATATAATCAATGCCCTTCGCCACGCTTATGCTATGACGATTCACAAGAGTCAGGGGTCACAGTTTAAGCAAGTCATCATTGTTCTGGATAAGGCCCCAAATATTGATCGAACAATGTGTTATACCGCGATTACACGAGCCGTAGAAAAGGTCTACTTGGTCGGGCCTCTGAATATTCTGAGCCAAGCACTAACACATGAGTCAGCGAGCAAACGAAATGTTGATCTTGGACATAAGGTTAAAGCGTTGCTAATACAAGCAATGGCTGATTCTCCTCTTGCTGCTGAGAGATAACCGCATAAAATTACTAGCCCTTTGATTCTAAGCTAAGTCTATCTATTCTGACCGTTCATCAAGAGGCACTTCTAAACGCCATCAGCCCCCTCAAAAGCCTCTCCACGGCCTCCAGCCTGCCCCGCAAATCGCGACTTTCTGCAACGGTATGGTTGATGGCCCTTTCAATCGCTAGATCCAATATGGAGAAGTCCGATCTTAACTCCTGGAACTCTATGAGCATTGAATCACATTCCTGCAACGCTTGACGGTAGTGCTGTGCTCTCGCACTCAGCCCCTCCAAAACAGACTCATACGTTTCCGGCTCGCGCTCCTTACCCGATTCCGTTATAAGCGCATCCGGCCCAATAAATTCCTCTTTGAAATGCACTTCATCGAACTTGGGAGTCCTGATGAAATGAGAAAAGCGCCTCCCATCATCAACGTTCTTCCTTTTTAGAAGTCCCTGATTTACGAGCTTGATCAGATGCCGATAAATGAAGGTGTAACGCTGCTTACGTATCTGCGATTCTGCTTTGTCACCAAAAATGGCATTTACAAATCCTATCGCAGTGAAGTCATCCATGTGCAGTCGAATGAGTGCGGTGTAGAGCGCGGTGGGTAACCACACAGTCTGGGATCTCATAAGCAACCCTCGGTCTCGAACGAAAACAATTAATGGGAATCTAAACTAGATTGCGGATTATAGTCCGTGGCCGTAAGCCAGACAACCAGAGATAGTGCTCGCCAGAGAGAGGCGAGACATGCAAGAGCTAGCAAAAAAATTTGGTGATGCTGTACGTGATAGACGGCTTCAATTGGGCGTATCGCAAGATACACTCGCACATGTGGCAGAGATTGATAGAAGCTATGTGGGACGGATTGAGCGTGGTGAGGTCAATGTAACCCTGGAGAAAGCATATGAGCTTGCCAAAGCGTTAGGTTGCGATATTAGAGATTTGTTACCATAGACAACGGGTAAATATATTACGCGGCATCATTAATATTAAAGGTAATACTAACCTATACATCCCAACAATTTTTTAATTTAACTCCTCGTTCGTTGTATATTGTCTAAATGTATCCACCCCTAACTAACCTTCATTGTTACCTTTTTAATTACAATCGCGCCACCTAAAAATAAATAAATTTATGTAGTCATTCAAAGTGTTTATATGGTATATATTTACGAATATTGGCATACTTGGTGATTTATATGGCTGAACAAAAAGCTTGTACCTGTGAAGAGCTCAAGAATATGAAATCTCACATGGGGGGAGACAAGTTAAATCTCATATCTTCACTAAAAAGTGCATACGGTGAAGAGTACGAAAAGCATCTTTTCGAACAGTATAAAATGTTTGTTGATATGGCAGATAGAGTTAGCGCTCGTAGAATGCTAGCTAACTCGTTTTTTGTCGGTGTTCACACAGCCTTGATCACAGCATTTACTGTAATGCTCAAGGAAAGGATCTTACCGGATGGCTTGGTGGGCCTTTTACCATTTGGCGCAGTAATCGCTCTTTGCTATGTATGGTGGAGGGTTGTCTACTCCTATCGCCAACTAAATAGTGGTAAATTTGCTGTTATTCATGAAATGGAGCGTGTCATGCCCATGGCTCTTTTCAAAGGTGAGTGGGTAGCTATGGGTGAAGGCAAAGACCACAAGAAGTACCTGCCATTAACACATGTAGAAAATTATGTACCGTTGTGTTTTGGCATCATGTACATATTACTTGGCTTATCATTTTATTTCTGTAAATAATAGAGGGGCTAAGCCCCTCATGTTTAGTAAATCTGACCAAGATTTCTCTTTAAATTGTAATGGAACTGCTCAGAGCTTCTCGATGAAGTAGAAACGCTCTCTCCTCCTAGTTTACGATTAAACGCAAGCGGGTAGTCAGCTTTGTAAGCAATCGCGAATAACTTTAAATGTTCCATTGTCGTCATTTTAGGCCATTTCTTAAGATATTCAGGTAGAGTTACATATCCGACCTGAAAAGTCGCGATGCGATTGTCAATAATAGTCGCCTCACCAATTTCAAAGGGGACCCACCAAGACCCCTCTGTATTTTCTGATACAACAGCAATGAGGTGAGAACAGTCCTTCATTCTAGTTGTAATAACGTCTGTGATTTGATCTGTAGTTTGGGACTGGGGATCTAAAACATCAAGATATGTTTTAATTCCATACTGATGCATAACAGCAGCTACACCAAGTGCAGCATCTCTATCTTTGTGTCGGTAGCTAATGAATACAGGCATTATTATTTTGCTCCTGCTAAGATTTCAATCCCACCGACAATAGATTTGCTATTCCATGCCACAATTTTATCCGCCGAATCTTTCACTATTTTAGATGTTTTCTCTGATGCCCAGGGTTCAATAGCAAGTATCTTTTTACCCATGGCCTGAGCTAGCTCAATCTCAATGTTTATCCACTTACTATAAGTTGAATAAACACCAGCAAGAATGACGACAACAGAGGCTGGCTGGATTTGTGCTCTAATGGCAGCCCTTAGAACAGCTTCATTTGGAGCATTATGAATGGGATCATTCTTCGGAACACTATAATTTTTGTAGTTAAAGCCATAGTTGGACACTTGCGAGTCCAACATCTCACATACTTTTTCGTATGCATCACCATAAGCCCAACTATGACTAATGAACAGATTGTATAACGCCATCAGAACACGCCTTCTTCAGTTTGGATCACCTGAGACACTACATAGCGGCCTAGTTTGCAACGATGGCACAATATGTAGTGCTGTATATACACACAGCATAAAGATATACGATCCAATTGGAGCGATCAAGAAAAACGATTGATGTATCATTAAGGTTGCTTTTTGATCTAGAAGAGACTCGTTATCTCCCTCTTTTACTGCAAGTTTTCAGGCCATGTTGCGTTCAGAAAATGTCCATATAGTCTCGATTGGTACATTCAGGATAAAGTGATCGCCCCACTACTCTTCATCGAGCCCTCTATACATGCGAAGCCAGGCTTCAGAGACATCCACCAACTCACCAAGAATTAGCTCAAACCCATTCCAGGCCCTATAGCTGGAAGCCTTGATGACGGACCCACTTGATATCAAGATGTGATGAATGAGGAAATAATGGAACCATTTTGGATTTGGCAACAAGCAGATTGGCCCCATTTTCGTTGGCGGGATAGTGAAATATTGCCCAGATTACGGCATGTTCAACGCAGGCTGGGAATTCTAATAGGTAGTCATTCCAGGTTGGGGAACCCCGACCAAACGTTAGATACGTTACTGGCTAACATCATTTCCTCATCCGCTATTGAGGGTGAGCGTCTCAATGCTCAATCCGTGCGTTCTTCCCTGGCTAGGCGGTTAGGGGGATCACAAACTCCGTCCTATCCCGTGTCAGATCGCTCAGAGGGGCTCGCGGCCATGATGCTGGATGCCATCGACAATCATGAACAGCTGCTGAGTATAGAACGCCTTTACCAATGGCATCGTTGGCTGTTCCCTGTCAACGAATGGTCGGTACAGCCAGTGAATGTAGGGCAGTTGCGAGGAGATGAGCCGATGCAGGTTGTCTCTGGGCGTGTTGATCGCCCCATCGTGCATTTTGAGGCACCACCCAGAGCTGCCCTTGACGATCAACTGGCCGCGTTTATCTTCTGGTTTAACCAGACTCGGCATGATCCAACGATAGATCCCCTTCTTCGTGCGGCGATCTGTCATTTCTGGTTCGTGACCCTGCATCCCGTTGATGATGGCAATGGGCGGCTCACGCGGGCATTGACCGATCTCGCGCTGTCACAGGCTGACAGCCAGGGCATCCGTTTGTATGCCATGTCAGTCGCTATTCTAGAATGGCGGGCTGACTACTATCGGGCACTGGAGTCAACACAGAAGGGCACGCTGGATATCACATCCTGGCTTTGTTGGTTCCTCGACACACTGGATTACGCCATAGAGCTGGCATTACAGGTTATTGCTCGTTCTCTTGCCAAGGCTCATTTTTGGTTGCGGCACTGTCATGACAGTCTGAGTCCAGAGCAAACCAAAGTGCTGAATCGTTTACTGGATGGCGGCGAACAGGGTTTTGAAAATGGCATCAGTGCCAGTCAATATCAAAAAGTCGCCGGAGTCAGCAAGGCGACTGCCACACGCCATCTGGCTGAACTGGTGGAGAGGGGATGCATTGAGAAATTACCTGGTGGCGGACGCAATACACGCTATCAGATCTGCTTGCACACCGAGGGAGTTTGAAAAAGCATCGCCATGGGGCGTTAATTTCATCTGGTAGATGAGAGCTGCGATTGGTGTACAAATGACGCTATTTAGTTAAATGTTGACGCCATGATGTGTGCCGTCAGGCATATGAACGAATAGACTTAACCGACAGTCATGGCTCTCAACTAATCTTTTGAGTGATAACAAACTATCGAGAACATCGGGATCTATTGCAGGAACATCACCAGGCCCGAGATTTGAAAGCAGTTTGGTCACACTGAGACGTACCAGTTGCTCTTCGGCCAGCGCCTTGGCTCTCTGGACAACCTCGGGTGATTCGGATGAAATCATATCCTCCAATGTCCTCCCCATACGGTGCTCCTACTACAGATAGAATTAAAGGCCCACGCCGAGCAGGCATGGGCTCTCAGCATTAGATCAAGAAGTCATCCAGTGCTTTTCCAGCCGCAACAGCGTCTGCAATGGCCTTGGGCATGCGCCCCTGGCCAGTCCATGTCTTCTCCTGACCGCCTTCGGTGTACTTGTATTTTGCAGGACGGGGAGCGCGTTTGGCTTTGTTGGCTGAACCATCAGCTTTCGCTGGAGCCGCAGTGCCAACCAGCTCACTCGGATCTATGCCCGCTTGTTTCAGCAGCTCGGTAAACTCAGCCAGTTTTTGCAGGCGTTCAGCTGACTCTTCTCTCAATTTGCTCTCTTGCTGCTCACGTTCGGCATAGATTTCGTCAAATTTGTCTTTAGCCTCGACCAACTGCTCATAAGACAACTCACGCAGTACAGCTCGCAGACTACGAATATTCATCAGTGTTTTCAAAAAATCGTTCATTGATAGCCTCATGTATCACATTTTTATATCATGAAAATTATCTCTCAATCTCAGCATCAGCTCCACTGTTTTTTGCACCAAGATAGTTTGGAAATAGCATCATTCAAAAATCGTGAGCTAAATTGCGCTTGAATCTATTTAATAGCCTAGCTCCAATCTGCTATGAAACTATGTAGCCAAAAATTAAATCTAGGTGGTAGTGAGCGTTGAGACCATCTCACCAGATGAGCCGATGAAGGATCTTGTTCGGCTCACGAAATGAGCCGATTGAAAAGTATCATTGGCTCACAGAATGAGTCGATGATAAGAGATTTTTATCTCCACACAAACTAGAGTATGGGAGCATATTACTCATATTATTTCCCTATTAGAATAATCACGCCCAAATGTGTCTGGGTTTGCAGCCTCATAGTCATCGTCAAACATATGTTCCCCGCGATGCATCTCCCTCACTGTTGCGAGTGTACCGAAAAAGCACATTTCACACAGATGCACCTTATAACGTTCACCATCGTGACGGGAACCATAGCCAAAATCCGCCGATAACGAGCCGTATTGATTGGTTCCAAAATTCGTTTTTGTACTACGACCACAGACATCACAGAGAATGTCAACGACCTGCTCTGTTGGCACAATTTCTTTTACGAGCATGCTACGCTCCTAATCTGATGAGAATAGGAGTTATCATACGCGGACACACTATATATATTGCAACTTGTTTTGGTTACTTTCTGGTATCCATGCGAATGAGAGCTTTCACTTCGACAACAGTGGCGCCGATAGGAACACCTATCGAACTCAATAACTCGCCATTTTCAGTTCTGGTAACCTCGGGATCACCCTTATACCAACACCATTCTCGGCCAGTTTTTGTGTCGGCTGCCTCTAAGATGCCACAACGATAATCAAAATTGATGGTCACTGAATGTTCTCTCGGCTAGCTAGTGGTTATAGCATAGTAAATATATGAGAATTCAAGTCTCATAAAGACCCCAGATAGAATTATGCACAGAGATTCACGAAAAAGTTGGTATTGCCCGAATGGGGCGCTTCAACCTCTGTATCCTGTGCCTCATCCAACAAAGTCCTCAGACCCATCGCCATCGCCACATGGAACAGATAGGATAAGGTAATCTGGTATCGTAGGTTCAGGGGAGATTTCATCATGTCCTATGCGAGTTATCATCCAGGTAAGGCTACGGCCTCTACTAAGACAATATTTGACTCTCTTGGCATACCGAGTGACCCGTTGGGGGCACATCTATGGATCGTGGCTGGCGTAGCTCCTGGCATCATTCATCGACTAGCTGAATTGATGAACACAGACTCAGGTTTGATATGCCGCTTAGCAGGCATTAGCCGGAGCACTGTTGCTCGCAAGCTGAGGATTGAGGCTCCCCTATCAATCTCGCAGGGCACCAGGGTATACGGCGTTGTACAGGCCCTAGATGCGGTGCTCTCCCTCCATGAGCACGACACCACCAGAGCGATTTCATGGTTAAGCCGCCCAGCCTGGGGCTTAGGTGGCATAGCTCCAGCTGAGGTATTGACGACACAAATGGGGGTTCTGGCTGTTGTCGATCTGGTGGGACGGATTGAATATGGGGTGTGCCAATAACAATAAATTGAAACACCTTGATAGCGAAAAACCACCAACAATCGTTTAAAAAAACAGCAAAACAATGAATTTTTAACTTTTTTTCATTTGTACCACTTGAAAAATTCGAAAAACTGTCCATTTACTAATTATGAGAGCAAAAAAATTTTTTCCGACATTCCGCTGCTATGCAGCGAAGATAAACCAGTCTTTCACCCCCCTTATATCCATGCTCTTAGACGCTAAAAGCAGCTATCCCTTATATCATACTAAAAAATACTGATTTAGATCATTAACTTGAATAATAGAGCAAGGTTTACAAATCGACTTTATATACACGCAAGATGACAAAATAACCTTTACCAAAAAATATTAACACCATATCAAAATGACAAAGTGGCAATATAAGGGGATGAAAGATGCGTTGTTTCCTAAATCAGCTATCAAGCTACGACTTCCTCAGCCCCAAGTGACTGCTACACTCGGTACTTCCTGACAGGAAGTCTAAAGATGCTCAGTTTGTTTATCTCGCGCACATACTCCATCGCCCTACCTGGCCGTTGTCGATACGCGGGCAGGTTGTGCCTGACAGCAACTGTTTGAACCGATACATTTCCGTTTATGCTAGTGAACAACGGTGATACCCAGGCATTTTCTTCCAGTGTGCGCGTCCTTCCTTGCGCATCACCAGCGCGACCTCATTTCTTGGTGCCCCTTTTTCCATGGCCCCTGTTGCAAGGCAGGATACAGGCCGTCACTCCTTTGTGCGCTATCAGCTGATGGCTGGCTTTGCTCTCATAGACAGCATCAGCATAATGCGCCGTAGTGTATTGAGCAGTGTTGGCAGCGCCTCAGCACCATGAATATTTTCCAACGACACTTCCGCTGCCACGACTGCATATTCCGGTCGAAAATGAACACCTATTCCGGTTTAAAATGAACGCTGATTCCGGCTTGCGTGTACACCGATTCCGGACACCTCAGTGCACGTACTCTGATGTCAGATGAACCGTCCTGTTCCAACGTCTTGGATCCACAACTGCCGCGCTGCGCTTGGCTGCTGGCTTGTTCAGTGAGTCGAAAAGATGCCTCCCCTCAAAGCTCAGCTTCTGCTCGAAGAATCCCTGTCCGCATACTTTCCGGAAATGGTGTTCACAGATTCCGGAATCACTGTTCAACTTCACCGGAATACGCAACGACCTCGTGAGTCGCTAGGTCAACCGCGAGATACAACTTACGCCAGACGCAACCTTTCTCGGCACCGTGTTTTCTTACCTTCCACTCACCCTTTCCAAACACCTTCAGGCCGGTCGAGTCGATAACCAAGTCGGTGATACCCCTTTTGTGGGCTGCTGATCGATAAACTTCATTGTGCGGGCACACGGCAGCACATTCATAAGATAAAACAGGGAGTCGCATAGTCTCTGAGTGGTTCGCAGGGTAAGGCTGCAAATCCCCTTGAACATCGAAAGGTACAGGTAGTCTGGTCGGTGTATAGCTGACTGCGGCCCTATAACCCATCACAGCCATGGTGGAACCAGTTGCTTATGGCATCGGCATCAATACAGAAGATGAGTGAGACACGATTAATCAGAGACCTGCTATATTGAAGCCAATTTCAGTGATGGAATGAAGTAACTTGCCCATGATGCTGGCTGGAAGGGGATGGTGGTGATCAGATTACCGACTTCTCAGTTCGTTCCACTCAAGAAGCATCGATTTGTGAAATAAAGCGGATGAAAGAACAAATGGAGCAATTCGCACGTATAGTGCGGATTATTTAAACAATGGTCTTTATAAAACTTAAATCCACATTAAAAACTACAGCCCTATAGGTCGCTATATTTTCTGAATGAGTTTATAGCTATACACTAATAGTAACAAGTGCTAAAAACCTTCCGAAAAAAAATAAATAAGAGAAATGAATTTCCAGGTTAAATAAAAGGCATCAGTGCAAAACTGATGCCTATTGAAAAATAGATTACACACAACTACCTTAAATTAACTAAACCATTATCAATATCAATTATTTCTTTTTTATCTAAAGACCCTGAATTTAATTTCAATGTGGCAACGTTGACTATGTAACTATATCTAGAAATAGCTAACTTTGTCTTTGCATCATACAATTTTCTATTAGCATCCAATACATCAATGATAGTCCTAGTGCCAACCTCATATCCTGCCTCGGTCGCTTTTAAAGCACTTTCAGCAGAAACTACAGCTTGTTGGTATGCTCGAACGGATCCTATGCTTGCATTAACATTGTTATATGAAGACTTAACTGCACTCATGACCGAGCGATAACTTTTCTCCAGCTGCTCACTGGCAGCAACATAGTCAAAAGAAGATTGTTTGACTTGTGATGCTGTTGCACCACCTGTATATAGTGGCAATGAAAATTTAATACCAATGTCGCCTTGATTGGAATAACCGTCCGTATTAACTGTATTATCTTTGTAGTTATTATAAGTTGAAGATAACCCCATAGTAAGATCAACTAATGGCTTATGTCCTGACTTAGATAAATCGATCTGCATCTTCGCAAGTTCTTTTTTAATCCGAGCCTGATGTAATGCCAAATTTTTTTCAATTGCTGCATCAGTCCACTTATCAATTTTCCATAAAGTTTTTTGAGGACTGAAACGCTCTGTATCAAGCTTATTAAGCTTTCTATGCTCAAGACCAGTTAACTCACGTAGAGCCTCATAGCTATTTTCAAGCGTGTTCTCTGCATAGATCTCATCGGCAAAAGACTGATCGAAGGCGGCCTCTGCCTCATGTACATCAGTAATCGCGGCCAAACCTACCTCAAAACGCTGCTGGGTTTGAGCAAGCTGCCTCTGAATTGCCTTTTTCGTTGCCTGAGAATAAATCAGCGAATCTTCAGCCTGGAGAACATTAAAATATGTCTGTATTGTACGAAGCACTAAGTTTTGATGCTCAAGAACATAAGAAACATCTGATAGTGTCGCATTCTTCGCAGCTAAATCAAGATTAATCCAATTAGCACTGTTGTAGAGAGATTGCTCTAGATTGATTGCACTATTCGTTGCGCTCCCAGTTTGCATATCCAGATTATCGTCAACATAGTTAGCACTAAGACCAAGATTTATCTTTGGTAGAAATGATGCTTGCTCTTCATTGATTTTTTCGAATGATTGGTCACGCATTGCCTTTGACTCAAGAAGTTGCGGATCCTTTTGCTTCGCCAAGTTATAAATATCTAGCAAGCCCTCCGCATGCGTGTAACTACTAAGAAGAGCGAGTATAGGTAAAAACATTTTGTTCATCATGATAGATACCAACAGATTGTAAATAAAGAAAACGAAAGTAGCGGATGCATATTCATATAATGCATCCGCCTGTGCACCAACCGTTATTCAGGCATATCAACACCTGTAGTATTAGTGATGCTCTTCAGAGTACGTCTACGCCATAAGTAAAATGCCGCAGGTAGAACTAAGAGAGTTAAAACGAGTGCGCTTACCATCCCACCAATCATTGGCGCGGCTATTCGTTGCATAACCTCAGAGCCAGTCCCATGACTCCACATGATAGGTAATAGGCCAGCAATTATCGTTACCACTGTCATCATTTTAGGACGTAGTCGCATTGCAGCTCCATGGATAACGGCACCATGTAATCCTGCATTATCAAGTTTATCGTTCTTAACGAGATCATCCCAAGCATGGTTGAGATAGATCAACATCAATACACCTGTTTCTACAGCGACACCTGCAAGTGCTATGAATCCAACTCCAACGGCCACTGACATATTAAATCCAGCTAGCCACACGTACCAAATGCCACCAACTACAGCAAGAGGCAAGGTCGTAAGAATAAGAAGCACTTCTTGAACACGCCGAAACGCCAAGTAAAGCAATAGAACTATGATGGCAACGGTTAATGGGACTACATAGGTAAGGCGAGCTTTAGCTCGTTCCATATATTCGTATTGACCAGACCAAGTAATAGAGTACCCAGCAGGAAGAACTAATTGTTCTCCGACCATTTTTTTTGCATCCGCGACAAATGATCCAATATCTCTATTACTAATATCAACATATACCCAACCATTTAACCTAGCATTTTCACTTCGCAACATTGGGGCTTCATCGCTAATATAAATTCGAGCAACATCAGCTAGAGCAATTCGTTCACCTTTGGGAGTGATCAAAGGAAGCAACTCTAGACTAGCGACTGAGTCGCGATAGCTTTGTGGATAGCGTATATTGATTGGATATCGCTCTCGCCCCTCTATCGTCTGTCCAACATCCATGCCGCCCACAGCCGTTGCTAGTACTGCTTGAACATCCGCAATATTGAGTCCATATCGGGCAGCCTTCAGTCTATCGATATCAACTTTGACATAACGACCACCGGCGACACGCTCAGCATACACGGATGATGCACCCTCTACACTGCCAACAATTTTCTCAAGTTGCTGTCCTATTTTTTGTATCACTTTAAGATCTGGACCAGCAATCTTGATCCCAACAGGTGTTTTAATTCCTGTTGCGAGCATATCTGTTCGAGTCTTGATTGGGGGGACCCACGCATTTGTCAAACCAGGAAATTGAATTAATGAGTCTAGCTCTTCCCGTAATTTCTCTGGTGTCATCCCAGGACGCCACTCTGATTGAGGCTTCAGCTGAATAGTGGTTTCCATCATAACAAGATCAGCTGGATCTGTTGCACTATCCGCACGGCCAGCCTTACCGAATACATTCTTTACCTCAGGGACAGTTCTAATCAGCTTATCTGTTTGTTGTAATATCTCTCGCGTTTTCCCTACCGAGATATTTGTTGCCGTTGTCGGCATATACATCAGATCCCCCTCATCAAGTGGAGGAATAAACTCAGACCCTAAATATTTTAAAGGCAAGAAACCAACAACGGTCACGATAAATGCTAAAGTAAGAGTCACCTTCGGCCATGCTAAGACGCATTTCAGCAAAGGTATATAACCCTGACTTAGCCATCTATTAATTGGGTTCGCTTGTTCAGCAAGTACCTTACCACGAATAAAGTACCCCATTACAACAGGGACTAACGTTATTGCAAGTGCAGCAGCTGCGGCCATAGCATAAGTCTTAGTATATGCGAGCGGAGCAAACATCCGCCCTTCTTGTGCTTCAAGAGCAAATACTGGTAAAAAGCTCATGGTAATAATTAATAGAGAGAAAAATATAGCAGGGCCGACTTCTGCACTGGCCTCTCCAATTACCTTCCATCTGTTTTCATTAGTTAGGGGTGTCTGTTCCATATGCTTATGGACATTTTCAATCATTACAATTGCACCATCAACCATTGCTCCAATTGCGATGGCTATCCCTCCCAAAGACATTATGTTGGCGTTGACACCCTGTATATTCATTATTATAAATGCAACTAGAATTGCAATTGGTAGGGTAATAATCACTACTAACGATGACCGTAGGTGGAATAAAAATGCTAAACAAACTAATACAACAACAATAAACTCTTCCAGTAACTTCCCTGAAAGGTTGTCGATTGCTCTTTGGATTAGATCTGAGCGGTCATATACAGTTATTATCTCAACCCCATCTGGTAGACTACTTTTTAATTCATCAAGACGAGTCTTAACTCCATCAATAGTGTGTTGTGCATTTTCGCCATAACGCATGACGATAATGCCCCCAACGACTTCACCTTCACCATTGAGCTCTGCGATGCCTCGACGTGCTTGAGGGCCAGTTACCACATCCGCTACATCACCTAGCAATAGTGGAGCACCACGTACATTTGTTCCTAATGGAATGTTTTTTAGATCAGAGACATTTTTCAAATACCCATTGGAGCGAACCATATACTCAGCTTCGGCCATCTCGATAACTGAAGCACCTGTTTCCTGGTTACCTTGTTCTATTGCTGTCTGAATTAAAGACAAAGGTACACCATATGCACGCAGCTTATTGGGGTCTACACGAACCTGATACTGACGAACCATTCCTCCAACCGTAGCGACTTCAGAAACCCCCTCTACAGTCTGTAATTCATACTTTAAAAACCAGTTTTGCAGTGAGGTTAATTCACTTAAGTCATGCTTACCTGTTCTATCGATCAGTGCATACTGATAGACCCAACCAACACCAGTTGCATCAGGCCCAAGCTGGGGCCTCGCAGAAGATGGTAAATTAGGAGCAACTTGGCTCAAGTATTCTAAAACTCGCGCCCGCGCCCAATACAAATCCGTATTGTCATCGAATAGAACATAAACGAAAGAATCACCAAAGAAAGAATAACCACGGACGGTAGTTGCACCAGGAACAGCAAGCATGGCGGTGGTTAATGGGTAAGTTACTTGGTCTTCAACTACTTGTGGTGCTTGCCCAGGATAACTTGTTTTGATAATAACTTGAACATCCGACAAATCAGGCAGCGCATCAACAGGAGTTTGCTTGACTGACCATATTCCCCATGCAGTGAGCAACACACTTAACAAAAGAACAAGGAATCGATTGCCAATAGACCATCGAATTATTGATGTGATCATTTCTGACCTCCTATCTCATCCATTTCGGCCATATCATGCTTGGAATGGTCCAATTGTGGAGCAGATGGAGCCTTACCTTTCCCGTTGCTACTATTTGAATCTGAATTTTCAATATTTGTTTTAGCAATCGGCTCCTTGATACCAGTTATAATGTATCGTTCCCCATCCTGCCTTAGCAAAACACTCACGGAGTGACCCATCTTTAAACTTGAAGGAGCAATACTCTTATCAAGTTCAAAGCTCATACGCATTGCTGGCCATTGCCATTCTGGTACTTGTTGGTGTGCAATTGTGATCTGCCTATTCTGACCAATATCAACGATGTCAGCATTGACCCAGACTTGAGCAGGACGAAATGCAGTCATGCGCTGGAAGTCGGAACTGATACTTGACTCAGAGTCTAATAAAAACTGAGCAGACCTTACTATCTCATCACCTTCTTCAACTCCAGATGTAACAACGATATGTTCCCTAAACTGAGAACCGAGAGTGACTTCAACAGATTTGAAGCGCCCATCACCTAATGACAGCACTACTCGATTCTGCGTTCCTGTTCTAATAATAGCCTCACTAGGCACCACAAGATTAGACTCGGTTCCACCGGCTTTTATGTTGATCTGAGCAAACATATTCGGCTTAAGGAACTCGTCTGGATTATCAAAGCGTAGCCTGACCTTAAGCGTTCTAGTTGATGCGTCTAGGGTGGGATATAAATAATCAACTTTACCGACCCAAGTTCTGCTTGGCGCATAATCAAGAGTCATGGTAACTGGATCTCCCAATTTCAATACGGTAGCTTGGCGCTCAAAAATTTCTGCACTGACCCAAACTTGTTGTAATGTGCTGATATTAAATAGCGCCTCAGCTGGTTCTACGTACTGTCCCTCTCGAATTTTTAGCTCAGAAATATATCCATCACTAGGTGCATAGAAATTAATTGTTTCACGCACTTTCCTAGTTCGCTTTAAAATAGATATTTGATCACTTGGAATTTGTAGCGCCTTGAGTTTCCCTTCTGCGGCTCGAATCAACAAAGGGTTACTGCTATTCATGGCCAACAAGTATTCATGCTGCGCATTTACTAAATCAGGGGCATATAATGCGTAAATAAAACTACCTTTGGTAACCCTTTGCCCCTCACTTTTAATTGCAAGGGTTCGTACCCAGCCAGCCATACGTGAGTTGATAGCTTCAAGACGGTCTTCATCATATCCAACATATCCAACAGTATCAATTTCCTGATAAGTAGGAGCTCGTTTGACTTGATCGAGACGAACACCAAGATTCTGCTGTATTTCCGGTGATATTGTAACTGTGCCAGCTGACCCTTGACCTTGAGCTTTCTCTTCATAAACAGGAATGAAATCCATTCCCATTGTGTCCTTGGCTGGAGAAGGTCTCTTATCAGCTGGATCCATCGGGTTTACCCAATAAAGAGGTTGTTTTTCCTTTAATGTATTTACATCTTTAAAATTTGTGAGCAGGTAGACACTACCGCCTCCTGCGACAAAAACTAACAACATTGCAATAAATTTCATCATGCCATGCCCCTTAAGATATATTCAAAATATGGAAAACCAGGTGGTGTAAAATCATCTCTCATACCCCAATAGGGTGAATCATACATACTTGCCCTCTTAAAGATCTATATCCTTACGGTAATGTAATCTTGCTGACAGCAGCATGTAATGTTGATTGTATATAGTGATTAGCGATAACCGTGCAATAACAACGAAATGAGGTAATCCAATGAAAATCAAGACCATCTTAGCTGCGCTCACCATGTTGATTAGTAGTTCAGCGGCTTTCGCTAATGCCCCAATGCCTTTCGATCTTAGAGCAGGGCATGGAGTAGTCTATGTAGAATGGAAAATATCTGCATTGCCTACTGACTCCGTGGACGTATCCACCCCCGATGGCACGAAACTGGGCGTTGTGAAGGCTCTCCCTGGTAAGACCAAGCAGTTAACACTTCCTTCTGATAAAAATATTACAGAAGTTATCGTGGACTATAAAGGAACCATTCATAACGTCTCTCTCCCGCATGGTATGGGAAGCGGTAGTAACCGTTAAGATCTTCCACATGTAAAAAACGGCCAGCTTATGCTGGCCGTTTTTTACACATTAAAAATAATCATTCTAGATTTTATAATTTCGATATAACCTTCATTGAAACTCTTGATGCAGCTGGATTTTTTTTATTTTTTAGTGTATGTAGTAGCATAGACTACTGACTATCTTAATACTGCATATTGGAGAACATAATGAATATTTTAGTTGTTGAAGATGAGCCAAAGATAGGTGAGTATTTAAAGAAAGGACTCACTGAGTCAGGCTACATTGTTACTCTCGCCACAAATGGAATTGATGGTCGCTTTTATATACTTAGCCATGAATTTGACTTAATAATACTAGATATTATGTTACCTGGGATTAACGGATGGCAGCTTCTTGAGGAAATTAGAAATATAAACATTCAAGTACCTGTCATGTTCCTGACGGCAAAAGATGGTGTCGGAGATAGAGTAAAGGGGCTAGAGTCTGGAGCTGATGATTATCTTTCAAAACCATTTGCATTCACTGAACTACTAGCCAGAATAAAAAACCTTCTTAGGCGATCCAAAGACAATCATATTGAAGAGGTTATATCAATTTCAGATTTGATTATAAACATCAAATCAAGAACAGTTAAGCGGTCGGGTAAAAAACTACATCTCACCCCTAAAGAATATCTATTACTTGAGTTATTAGCTCGGCGGCATGGTGAAGTATTACCTCGCTCATTAATTGCCTCTTTGGTATGGGATATGAATTTTGACAGCGATACAAATGTAATAGATGTTGCAATCAGAAGATTAAGAGCCAAGGTTGATGATGATTATCAAATAAAATTAATTCATACTATTCGAGGAATGGGATATAAATTAGAAGGTGCTGGCGATGAAGAGTAACATGCCTATAACTATACGTGCTATGCTTTTTGTTTCTGTCGCCATAACGATCAGTATGATTTCCTTGTTATTTTTGGTAGAGACATCTATCAAAAATCATTTCTTAGACCTTGATAATGAAACGATAGATAACAAAACGATTATTATCGAGCAGTTTTCAAAGCGCATAGATGCAGTTCAAAGAATTATCAATTGGGATACAATCAATCCTGACTCTAATTTTTATATCGAGATATTAAAAGATGGTAAAAATATATATAGGAGTAAACGAGACAGCTTTAATTTGAGAAAGTTCAGCAATACACTAATTCATGTATCTGAAACTGACACTTCCGCTCCACATAAATATCTCAGTAAAAACATTAATTTTAAAAAAAATGATAACTCCTATTCAATCGTGTTCTATTTAGACTCAAGTGTTCACTCTCATTTTTTGTCTGACTTTAGGATGCAGCTATTAATCATAGTCTTTGGTGTTTGGGCGATCATAATATTGTCTACATACTTGGGTATAAGGCAAGGCCACAAACCTATTTATATATTAAGCAAACATATGTCGACTATTCAGGCTGAACAGTTGAGCTCAATATTAGAACCCAACCAATATCCGAGAGAGTTAAGGGAGTTGGTTGACTCATTCAATACCATGCTATCTAAACTAAACAATAGTTTCGTTAAGTTATCTGATTTTTCAGATGATGTAGCGCATGAACTAAGAACCCCATTAACCAATATAATCATGCAGGCTCAAGTTGGGTTAAATCAAGACAGGAGCATCTCCGAATATAAAGAGTTCCTATATTCAATTCTGGAAGAGCTTGAGCGTTTGGCAAAGATGGTTAGCGATATGCTGTGGATTGCCAGGTCAGACAAAGGTTTGATTTCTGCAAATAAAGAATTTTTAGATTCAGAGAATGAACTTTCTTCTATTTTAGATTTCTTTATGTATTTAGCAGAAGAAAAAAGCCTTACGTTTAACGTTGCAAATACTAATAAGATTATATTTGCTGACAAAATAATGTTTCGTCGTTCGATATCCAATCTGATATCTAACGCAATAAAATACTCAGAGAGCAACTCTGCCATTAGCATCTCAATATCAAACGATGAAGGAAATAATTCTATCATTGAAATAAAGAACAAATGCAAAGATATATCTTACGATGAATCCTTGAGAATGTTTGATCGATTTTATAGGGCAGATTTATCAAGATCTAGCAATAACGATAGTGTCGGGTTGGGTCTATCGATTGTTAAATCGATAACCGAAGTTAATGGAGGAAAGGCTTGGAATAAATTAAGTGGTGACTACATTTCATTTTATTTATTATTCCCAGCTCGGCGTTTTTCAAGATAGTTGTCGCGCAAAGCTGTTTTAAGCAGCCTCTTTTTGCTCCGGCTCGGGTTTCTCGGGCCGCTCCGGATTTAGCATCACGGCACCGATAGGTGTCCAGTATCGCGTCTTGCCACTCCACCTCGCTGGGTGTTGTGCTCGGGCGGCCTGGTACACAGCATCCCGTTTCGCCAGCAGGGCTTTATCGTCACCCCGATGCCGCTCGTTGGGTGTGACGAAGCGGATACGGCTATGCCGGTGCTCTTCGTTATACCAGGCCATAAAGTCGCGCACCCACTCCCTGGCCGCTTCCAGACTGGCAAAGCCGTCTGATGGCCACTGCGGACAGTACTTCAGCGTCCTGAACAATGACTCCGAGTACGGATTATCGTTGCTGACCCGAGGCCGTCCCCGCGAGGGCGTGTCACCCAGGTCATGCATCTTGGTCAGCAGCGTGACTGACTTCATTGGCGCGCCGTTGTCCGAGTGCAAGACCAGCGGCTGCTTCCAGCACTGCTCGCGGATGATGCTCCGTTGCAGCAACGCCGCCGCCCGTTCACCGCACTCTTGCTCATGCACTTCCCAGCCCACCCCTTTGCGGCGGTAGATGTCCTCTATCAGATAGAGGTAGTAATACTGGCCGCGCACGAGTGACGGCAAGTAGGTGATATCCCAGGACCACACTTGATTGGGCCCAGTCGCGGTATGGCTGGTTGGTACCGGCACATGACGCGGTGGCTGGCTCCGGCCACGCCTGTGCTGCTGGTCAGCCGCCCGCAAGATGCGATAGAAGCTCGACTCACTGGCCAAGTAGCGCCCCTGGTCGGCCAGCCGTGGCACAATTTGACTCGGCGGCAACGAGGCGAACTCCTGGCTATTGCAGACGTCCAGCACGGCCTGCCGCTCCTCTGGGCTCAATGCATGAGCAGGTATGGAACGAACCGCATCCGGTCGCCTATCGGCACTCAGCTCAGGCCCGGCCAACCAGCGCTGGAGCGTGCGCAGACTCAGCCCCAACACCTCGGCCGCAGGATGCTTGCGGGCGCCAGCTTCAAGCGCTTCGCGCCACCATGCAACGTATTGCTGCCGCTCTGGCAACGAGGTCAGTTGTCCTCGTCGACGTTGCTCCAGTAGGCATCGAGCTTTTTTTGCAATATCAGCAGAGCTGCCGCCTCGGCCAGGGCCTTGTCTTTGCGCCGCAGCTCTTGCTCCAGTTGTCGGATACGCTTCTTGTCCGCTTTGGCCTGTGCCTTCTCCGCCTGTTGTAAGGTACGAGCGGATTGCTGGCCCAGAATACAGGCTTGGCGCCATTGCTGGACTTGCTCGGGATAGAGACCCTTACGGCGGCAGTACTCACTGAGTTCAATCTCGGAAAGCGCAGCGGTTTCCAGCACGACGGCGAACTTGGCCTCGGCGGGCCATTCATCGGTCAGTTTGTTGTCCCCGGGCACAGGAGACCCTCCGTCTTTGGCGTGTTTGCGCCAATTATACAGAGTGACCTCGCTGATGTTTTCCTGCCGAGCCAACTCGGCCACCGACATATTGATGGGCGGCAGCAGCTTCTTGAGCAAAGCAGCCTTGCGCTCACTTGAATAACGAGCCATTCGACACTCTTTATCCGCCCCCGGTCTTCACATTTAGATTATTCAGATTAGGCGACAACTATTCTGACACCGGGGGACTGGAAACAATACAACCTGGCGTTGGCTCAACATAGTTTTCCTGACCATCTGAAGGAATGAACACGTCTTCAGGCGGCATCCATCATGGCTGGTATTCTGCGTTAATATTCAAGCCCATATTCAGGCTGCTCCTGCAAGCCCTGGATAGCTTCATCAACTTGCTGTTCACTGGCTGCCCCACTCCAGTAACCAGGCTACAGTTCTATTAACAAACAAGCTAATATGGAGGATATAAACTACGAGTAGCCGACCGCTGGTGTATCAGGTGATTGATGCAATTCGACTCTAAATCCATAGCGAATGCGAATGAAAGCGTATAACTACAGCGAGGAGAAGTAGCGGTTTTGGCGCAGGTTTCATTCAATTGTTGATGTGGCCACCTATCAGCTGAGGCCCGCCTGGAGACGGTTGTACCGACCTTGCTCAATCACTTGCGGCGCAAGATAGAGCAGGTTAGTGTTGATGGTTACCATGGCACCAAAGCGTGTCACCTCCTTCTGAAAAATAGGGAGCAGGGCCATTTTTTCTCACAGTAGCTCTATTTATTAACTTCAATGTATGTTCTTCCTGCTTCTTATAAAAAGCAGTTGATTATGTTAATTTTTATCATTATCCGTAAAGTTTAGAACTGAATTATGAAAATCAAAGAGGGGCCTGAACAGGCCCCTCTTTGATTTTCATATAGGCTCAGATAGCCTCTTATTTAACGACAACCTCTCCAACCATACCAGCTTCCATATGACCAGGTACAAGACAAGCAAATGATACTGTACCTGCTTTATCAAATTTCCATAGCACTGCACTCTTCTGACTGGGTGCAAGAGAGATCATGTTTGGCATGCTATGTTTCATCTGCATACCTTGCATTTGTTGCATCATTCCCGCATGCTCTTTGAGCTCTGAGGTTGTTCCGAGAACGAACTCATGTGGTAGTTTTCCATTATTCTTTATAAAGAATCGGATTGTTTCACCTTGTTTGACCGATATCGTTTTCGGTGTAAACCGCATGGTGTCATCCATAGATACGTCAATGGTTCTAGACACATCTTTGGCAACACCAGGGGAACCAGCCATACTCCCCATGTCATGCCCCATAGGAGCTGGATTCCCCTTCATTGAACTCATGTCATGGTTCATGCCATTCTTCATTGAGTTCATGTCATGACCTTGCTCAGAAGCCATCACACCCGTAGAAATTACTATCACAGCAGCAGTAATCATTTTGAATTTCATACATTACCTTCCTTATGTAATCAGAACCAGAATCTGGCACCTGCAATAAATCTCGTATCAGATGTACTCTCCCCATGATCTTTTGCTAGATCGTATGTATTGCCAGCGAGAGTTTTCCATTCAACGCCTATGTAAGGAGCAAACTGCCTACTTATTTCATAACGTAACCGCAAGCCAGTGCTGATGTCTGAGATACCTCGCCCAACAGACATATCATCATTATCTTTACTGTAAATATTCATTGCAGCTTGGGGCTGTAGTATCAATTTCTGAGTAAGTAAGAGGTCATATTCCGCCTCTAGGCTTAAAAGCATTAGACCATGCTGATCTACAAATAAAGAGGAGTCAACCTCAAACCAATATGGCGCTAATCCTTGTAGGCCAAGGGCAAGCCATCCTTTATCGCTTCTAGATTGATATGTATCATATCTTGCTCCAAAAAGGATGTCCCAGTATGCAGATGTAGCATACCCATAAAGAACTTGGTTTTCTGTATCCTGTAATGAATTTTTATATTCACCTTCAGATTTAAACCATATTTTTTGATAGTCTTTCCCTACCCAAGCAAGGGCTTTGTAGGAAGCATAATTTTCCTCTCGTCCATTTGAATATTCAAGCCTGTCAATTAACAGAGAAGAAAAGGTATGTTCATCTGCTAAGGAAAGCTGCTCTCTGCCTTCAAAAAGGCTTGGGCCTGAACTAAGTGTGAGTCCATCAGAATATTCATCAGGGCTTCTTTGTTCGCTATCCTCAGATGCGGTTAAATCAGGGTGATAGCCGCTAACAGCATCTTTTGACTCCTCAGAAAAAGAAAGAGAAGCAAATAACCCAAGGCTGATCAACCATATTCCATTTTTTACTATACTTTGAATTAGCATTATTTATTTCCTCAAGAAACCACTACTTCACGGAACATTCCAGCATCCATATGGAACATAATATGACAGTGCCAAGCCCAACGGCCAATGGCATCAGCGGTCACAAGAAAACTAATTCGTTGTGCTGGCTGCACAGGTATTGTGTGCTTTCTTGCCAAAAAGGAGCCATCTTCATTCTCAAGTTCACTCCACATACCATGTAAATGCATGGGATGGGTCATCATGGTGTCATTGTGGAGAGTAATTCTAACTCTTTCTCCATAATTAAAATGAATTGGTGTTGATTTACCGAACTCAACGCCATCAAACGACCATGTATAGCGTTCCATATTTCCAGTCAAATGAAGTTCAATTTCGCGTTCTGCTGGTCTTGGATCTATGGGCCCACCTTTAGTTTTCAGGTCTGCTAACGTAAGCACTCTTCTCCCATTATTACGTAGCCCTACACCAGGGTCATTCAGATTGCGTCTTGGTGTATCTACCCTCGCATCAACACTGGGCCCAAACTCTGTACTGGCATGCCTAACCTTGCTTGGCGGTGTAGCATTACTCATACCAGCCATAGAACCATGATCCATACCAGCCATGGAGCTATGATCCATCGTTGGCATTGCCCCCGATGCCATGCCAGGCATTGAGCCATGATCCATACCTGCCATAGAGCTATGATCCATCGCTGGCATTGCCCCCGATGCCATGCCAGGCATTGAGCCATGATCCATACCTGCCATAGAGCTATGATCCATCGCTGGCATTGCACCTGATGCCATACCAGGCATTGAGCCATGATCCATACCTGCCATGGAGCCGTGATCCATTCCGTCCATGGAGCCCATCATATCTTCCATTGAAAGAGGCTCAGGTTTGTCTACAGTAGGAATCGGAGCTGAAAGGCCAATCGCCGTCGACAACGTACCTCGGGCAAAACCAGTACGATCCATCGACTGTGCGAAAATCGTATGGGCGTTATCGATGGGTTGAACAATGACATCGTAAGTTTCACCAGGGCCGAAACGAAACTCATCTACGTCTATAGGTTCAATATCAACACCATCGGTTTGTACAACCGTCATTTTTATGCCTGGAATTCTGACATCGTAAAAAGACCCTCCAGCACCATTTATAAATCTAAGTCTGATCTTCTCACCTTTATTGAAGACACCAGTCCAATTTCCATTAGGGGTTGTTCCGTTCATTAAATAGGTTAAAGTTGCAGAGGATAAGTCAGCCAAATCTGTAGAATTCATTCTCATTTCATTCCACATCTGGCGTTTGGTGAAGGCAACCTTTAATCCACTGTTGCTGACATCGTTAATGAAGTCGATAGCTGTAGGCTGATTAAAATTATAGTAATCACTTTGCGATTTCAATTTTGATAAAATTCGCATCGGGTGCTCATCTGTCCAGTCTGACAAGAGAACAACATAATCTCTATCGGCTGATATAATCTCGCCTTCTTTTGGCTCTATAATTAAAGCGCCATACATTCCCGTCTGTTCTTGAGAACCAGAGTGAGAGTGATACCAATATGTACCGGACTGTTCCAACGTGAATTTATATGTGAATGTCTCTCCTGGTTTAATACCATTGAAACTAATACCAGGTACGCCATCCATTTCAAATGGAAGTATTATACCATGCCAATGAATAGAGGTAGGCTCACTGAGCTTATTGGTAACACGAAGAGTAACCTCATCGCCTTCCTTTAAGCGTAATGTCGGTGCAGGTATGGAGCGATTGACAACCGTGGCAATTCTTGTACTTCCAGTAAAGTTGACAACAACTTCTTCAACTACCAGATCGATTACTGTTCCACTTAAAACTGAGCTGTAAACCTTTTGCGGCAGTTCTTCTTTAGCGTTAATTGACATAGGAATCGATGCCACAACTCCGCCAGCAGCAATCCCTTTAACAAACTTTCTTCTTGAGATAGAAGGATTAAATCCATTTTTACTATGAACATCATTCATAAGCGCCTCCATTTCATCACAGCTGTGATGTGTGATGATGCTCATTATAGAAATCAATGTACAATTACAATACTGTCATTTTTCTCAATGCGTAGAAAAAAATGCGCCAAACTTACGTTAAGCGAATGATTTTATTTGCTTTATCTGTTTCGCCCACTACCCATTCCATGCTGAAGTTCAATCACATGGACATCACCGTTGTAGCTGACTTTGACTGTGTTGATACTTTTGTCCATGGGGAGTTGCAGTTGCTTTGTCTTCCCAGGAGTAGCCATTACAGTACCCAGTTTAGTGTCATCCAGGGTAGATACACTCACAGTGTCGGTACTAAGTGCGTTGGCACTCCAATCCATATATATAATGTTATGCCCAGCACGAACGTTATAAGGCACCGGAGCCTGAGCAAAGGCGGAGAAGCTTCCGACGACCAGCGTACATGCCATGAATGCACCAGTTTTAATATTCATAAACCACCTCATTTAATTATGACTCAAGTTACGTGACTAACTATATACTCTGAGTCATTACATGAAGCTGTCACAAAAATTACAAATTAGTAATAAACCTATTGAAGAGCGTTTGGGGAAAGCTGGATGACTGGATCAGGACATACCCTATTTTTTGGCCTGCTCAGATAGAGATTCGGTTCATGCAGCATGAATCGCCCGGCTTCTCTAGGGAAGGTGCGAACAAGTCCCTGATATGAGATCATGTTTGTCATCTGGAGCCATGGAACAGGGTTGGTAATCCCCTCATTTTTTGGAGCACTCAAAAGTAGAGGTCATGCGGCCTGTGCCAAGCGCTGTTTCGGCGTGTAGCCGCCCAGCGCCATATTGGGCCGCTCATGGTTATAAACCCACAGCCAGTTCGTGGCAAATTCCTGTAACTCATTCAGTGACTCAAACAGGTAATGGCCCAACCAGTCGTAACGCACAGTGCGGTTAAATCGCTCTATGTAGGCATTCTGCTGCGGGTTGCCTGGCTGGATATACCTCAGCGCAATCCTCTTCTGCTGCGCCCATTGCTTGAGCTCTTCGCTGATGTATTCCGGACCATTATCACAGCGGATAGCGGCTGGTTTGCCCCGCCACTCGATGACCTGCTCCAGCACCCGTTTGACTCGCGAGGCAGGCAAGGAAAAATCCACCTCGATGCACAGTGCTTCGCGATTGAAGTCATCGATCACATTAAACAACCGCACCGAACGACCATCGCTGAGCTGGTCATGCATAAAGTCCATCGACCAACAGTGATTCGGTTGGTCAGGGACTGCCAACGGCTCCGGCTTGGCCCGCACTAGCCGCTTCTTGGGTTTTATCCGCAGATTGAGCTCTAGCGCCCGATAGATCCGGTAGACCCGCTTGTGGTTCCAGCCAAAGCCTTTGACGTTACGCAGGTACAGGAAGCACAGTCCGAAACCCCAGTTGCGCTGGTTGGCGGTGAGGCGCAGCAGCCAGTCGGCAATCTCCTGGTTTTCATCAGCCAGCACGGGCTGATAACGGTAGCAACCCTCGCTCACCTTGAACACCTGGCAAGCCAGACGGATAGAAATGGCGTAATGAGCCACAGCCTTGGTCGCCATCTCCCTGCGGGCAGATGGCGTCACCACTTTTTTGCCATCGCCTCGGAGATGATCTCAGCCTTTAGGCGCTCCTCGGCATACATCTTCTTAAGGCGACGATTTTCCTCTTCCAGCTCTTTGAGGCGCGCCATGAGAGAGGCATCCATGCCACCGAATTTGGAGCGCCACTTGTAGAAGGTGGCGGAGCTGATGCCATGCTCACGGCAGAGCTCAGGGACGGGTGAACCAGACTCGGCCTACTTGAGGATGGCGATGATCTGTGCATCGCTAAAGCGTGATGTTTTCATGTAGAACCTCCTGCGTTCAAGATACGAGAAAATTCTACTTATGAGCACCTCAGTTTTTCGGGGGGATTACCGTTCGACAAGTTGTGTAAACTTTTTTATCGTAAATGCATCAGATGTTGACACGAACTGCATTAATGATAGGTTTAATGCGATTTAAGAGCATGTAGGTGAGATAGCAAGGTGGATAGAACCTGTGGTTACTTGGCTTGCACTCAACAAACTCACACACACAGTGGTAGTTACACTGAAAAGTTCCTGCCCTTCCGTTCTAAATCGACACCCAGGCCCTGATGACTCAGGGCCTTTTTGTCTGTTTCTGACGCATTCATCCCCTCCCTCATTATGTTGTTGCGACGATCCGCACCTTACCCTCTCCCTCGCCCTGACTTGTGGCTATTCTCGGGACGAGTCACTTCCCCGAGAACCTGCATGAATCACCTTGGTCGTCTGCTGTGCCTCATCTTGCTGGTGTTTGCCGCCCCTCTGATCGCCGAGCCGCTGCGAGTGGGGGTGAGCTTCGCCATCCCTCCCTATGTGATCACGCACGAGGATCGCGGCATCGAGCTCGATCTCATGCGCGAGGCGTTCGCCGGCAGCAGTCATGAGCCCGAGTTCATCTATCTGCCTCTGGAGCGGACCTTCCGCATGCTGGAGGAAGGCAAGCTGGATGCCATCATCAACGTCAGACCCGGCATGCTTAGCCGCGCCCACCTCTCCCAGGCGGTGATCACCTTTCACAACCGGGTCTTTACCCTCGACAAGACGGCGTTTAACACCATGGGTGATCTGCAGACGCTGCGAGTCAGCGCCTTCCAGCGGGCCAGGCAGATCCTGGGAAAAGAGTTCGCAGGAATAGTCGATCAGAACCCCCACTACGAGGAGGTGGCGAGGCAGGAGGGGCAGGTTCAGAAGTTGTTGCTGGGACGCACGGATGCCGTGATCCTGGAGCAGAGGATATTCTACTACTACATGGCACAACTGCTCGGGCAAGCAGAGGGCGGCGAGCGCTATCAAGCCGATCGGATCCGACAGCATGATCTCTTCCCCCCCACCCGGTACCACTTCGCCTTTCGCCAGGCGGCGCGGCAGCAGTGGTTCGATCGCCAGTTGAGCAAGATGAAGGAAGATGGCCGCTATGAGCAGATCTTTGCCGACTATGGCACGGCCTCATCCGACAGAAACATAAAAGCCAGCCCATGACGGACTGGCTTGATACTGGCTCCAGAGGAACAACAGTGTAGTAGAGCGTTACTTCATCGCGCCGCCATTTTTCAGATCAGCTTTCTGACGTTTGGCCTCGCGCTTCTCTTTCAGTGACATCTGCGGTTTTTTCTTGGCATCTTTGCCGTGATGCTGTTCTTTGTTGCTCATCATCAGACTCCAAAAATGTTACCAGGACAGTTGGAATCAAGATTCCAGCATGCCATCCGAATCATAGATCACAGTACGCTAGCAGTGACGATCAAGGATCGCACTGGCACCAGCATACCCCCAGCCTCCACCGGGATCCAGCCTCGCCGGACAACGGCGCCACACAGGGCACGGACCTCGTCATCCACGCCCCGACAATCTGGGACAAACCACCACAACCGGCTCGCATCTGGGCGAAAACCGGCAGGAAAACGCATTCAACTTGCCCTTTTGGGGTCAAGAGGACGATTACATAAGAGTCGGCCCCCGGAGTGTGTTAGGGTGAACCATCACCTGCCGCAGGAGTGCGCCATGAAAAAGCTGGAAATGAAAGATCTTACCGAGGCCGAAAAAGCCGAGATCACCCTGTTGTTGCAGAAGGCCCAGGCCCATGCCGATCACACCCTGACCAATGGGGAACGTAACAAGATCCGTGAGGAAGGGCGCCTGAAAATCGCCGAGGATCGCGCCAAGGCAGCCAAGGCGGCCTCCGCACTGGCACGGGAGAAGGCCAAGGAGCGAGCCAAGAATCAGGTGCTGCCCGAGACCTTCAACTGGGCGGACTCCGTCAGCAACAAGTACCGCAGCAAGCGATAATTTCTGTCTCCCATGTCCGGATGCTTGTGCTGCCATCCGGACATGAGCCTGCATACTTCCCTTTTCCATACCGGAAATTGTTAGATAACCTTCTGGTATAAAACGATTTTATCAAGATAACACGCTACCACCTCCTCGCCTGGCAGGAATTAATACCAAGATAAAGATTGCCATGGCGGAGTGAGCGTGTTCTAATCGATTTCGATGGTTCGGTAGTTCAGACCTGATTATGTTAGGCAGTCATTTTAAAGCAGTGATTTGTGCATAGAGTTGTCCCAGATGATTCTCGCCAAATAATTCTCCTTCTTTAGTGCTCCCCATACGTATTGCTGACGAAAAATCATGGATTGCTACACAAGTAGCGTTTCAACATCACTATTCAAGGAAATTATTATGTCTAACAAAATGACTGGTACCGTAAAGTTCTTCAACGCTGAGAAAGGTTTTGGCTTCATCTCCCCGGCTGACGGTGGCAAAGACGTGTTCGTACACTTCTCCGCTATCCAGTCCACCAGCTTCAAAACCCTGGACGAAGGTCAGCGCGTTGAGTTCACCATCGAGCAAGGCCAGAAAGGCCCGGCTGCTGCCAACGTAGTTGGTCTGTAATTCAAGCCAGGAAGCCTTTTCGTCAATCGAAAAGTCCTTCTGCAAGAATTGAAAAAACCCGCCTCGGCGGGTTTTTTGTTATCTGGATTCCCATAATTACCTCTCTCCCCTGCCAAAATTGCCCCTCCCACCGAACAAAACACAAATGATAACCAATATCAATTGCATTTGATTCTTATTTGCCTAGAATGCCTGCCGACAAATGTCATCCATTTGAGGCTCAGCTCCGCCGTCCCAGTGCGACACCAAGATCCCGGGACACTAAAGCGGGTTGAGAAACTTTCCTTCCCAGGAGTTCAGGTTTTCATGACTAACATCCCCATTACCCCTCTCGCCACCCTGATCGTCGCCGCACTGGCCAGCCAGGCCCACGCCAGCCAGAACGAAGTCATGGTGATCACCGCCTCGGGTTTCCAGCAGAAGATCGAAGACTCTGCCGCCTCCATCTCGGTCGTGACCCGGGAACAGCTGGAGAAGCGCGCCTACCGTGACGTGACCGACGCCCTGAAAGACGTTCCCGGGGTGGTGATCACCGGAGGTGGCAGCAGCAGCGACATCAGCATCCGCGGCATGGGAGCCAAGTACACGCTGATGCTGGTGGACGGCAAGCGGGTCGACAGCCGTGGCACCCGTCCCAACAGCGACGGCCCCGGCATAGAGCAGGGCTGGTTGCCGCCGCTGCAAGCCATAGAGCGGATCGAGGTGGTGCGTGGCCCCATGTCCTCCCGCTACGGCTCGGACGCCATGGGAGGCGTCATCAACGTCATCACCCGCAAGAGCACCAGCATGACGGCATGGCAGGGGTCGGTGCATGCCGACAGCACCTTCCAGGAGAACAAGGCCTCAGGTGATCTCTTCCAGAGCGATGCCTACACAGCCGGCGCCCTGGTGGACGGGCTGCTGGGGATGCGCCTGAACGGCCAACTCTCCTATCGCGGCGAAGATCAGTTCGAGAACGGCTTCGCCGAGCAGGAGATGCGCAGCGGCACCGCAGTGTTCAGCCTGACCCCGGACGAGCACAACAGCGTCGACTTCGAGGTGAGCCGCGGCCTGCAGGACAGGGATCGCACGCCGGGTGAGTCCATTTCGGCCAAGGCCAAACCCAACCTGAGCACCTACGAGCGCACCAACTACGCCATCACCCACGACGGCCGCTACGACTTCGGCTCCTCCACCAGCTATCTGCAACGGGAAGAGAGTACCAACCCGGGTCGGCAGATGAAGATGATCAACACCATAGCCGACACCCATACCCAGATCGTCCTGGGGGATCACTACCTCAGTGTCGGCGGCCAGTACCGCTACGAGGATCTGCAGGATCAAGGCAACCAGCTGAATGTGGCCAACCGCGCCGACCAGCTGACCCGCTGGAGCTGGGCCTTGTTCGTGGAGGACGAGTGGGCCCTGACCGACAGCTTCGCCCTCACCGGCGGCGTGCGCATGGACAGGGATCAGAACTACGGCAGCCACTGGAGCCCGCGTCTCTACGGGGTCTGGCACCCCGCCGAGTTCTGGACCCTGAAGGGCGGCGTCTCCACCGGCTACCGCTCCCCCGATCTGCGCATGTCAGCGGCCAACTGGGGTCAGGCCACCGGCGGCGGTACCCAGGATGGCATGCTGGTCGGCAGCCCGGCCCTACAGCCGGAGAAGAGCGTCAGTGAGGAAATCGCCCTGCTGTGGGATGGCAGGCAGGGGCTCAACGCCGGGCTGACCCTGTTCAATACCGACTTCAAGGACAAGATTGCCGAGACCCGTCGTTGCACCAGCAAGCAGGATCCCGCCTGCACCCTGAACGGTCACAGCTATGACTTCATCAGCGATCGCATCAACGTCGACGAGGCCAACATGCGCGGGGTGGAAGGCACGGCCAACTGGGCCATCAACCCGCAGTGGTCCCTGGCCTCCAGCTACACCTTCACCCAGTCCGAGCAGAAGAGCGGCCCCATGGCGGGCCTGGCACTGAACCAGATGCCGCGCCACATGTTCAACACCACGGTCGACTGGCAGACCAGCGAGGCGGTCGGCCTCTGGTCCAGGGTCAACTTCCGCAGCAAGACCTCGGACTACCTGAGCCGGGTCAAGATGGCCGAGGGCACCCCCTCCTACACCTTCTTCGACACCGGCCTGGTCTACAAGGCCAATCAGGCGCTGAGCGTCACCGCCGGCATCTACAACCTGCTGGACAAGAGGGTGGATTACGCCAGCTATGGCACAGTGCTGGATGGACGCCGCTACAACCTGGGGCTGACCTACCAGTTCTGATCCTCTCGGGTGCGAGAGATGAAAAGGCCCGCCGAGTGCGGGCCTTTTCATGGGCGACGGGAGGGGAACTATCAGCGCGGCAGGCTGATCCTGGCCTCCAGGCCGCCCTCGGCACGGTTGTGCAGGGTCAGCTCGCCGCCGTGCTGATGCACCAGGGTGCGGGCGATGGCGAGCCCCAGCCCCACGCTGCCCGACTCGGTATTGCGGGCCTCGTCGAGCCGCACGAAGGGTTTGAACACCTCCTCCAGCTGGCCCTCGGCTATGCCAGGCCCCCGATCGCAGACCAGGATCAGCAGCTCGGATTCGGTTCGCTCCAGGGACACCTCGGCCCCGCCCGCGTACTTGATGGCATTGCCGATGAGGTTTTGCAGCACCCGGCGCAGGGTATTGGCGCGGCAGGCATAGACCTGCTTGCCCTGTGCCAGGCAGATGACGGGTTGACCGGTATCCGCATAGTCATCGCACAGGCTCTCCAGCAGGCTGACCAGATCCAGCTCCCGGGTCGCCTCCTGCTGCCCCTCCTCCCGGGCGAAGCTCAGGGTCGCCGCCAGCATCTGCTCCATCTGTTGCAGGGTCTGCTGGAATCGCTCCTTGTCCTCGCCGTCTGCCAGAAACTCGCTGCGCAGCCGCAGGCTGGTGATGGGGGTGCGCAGGTCATGGGAGATGGCGGCCAGCATCCGGGTCCTGTCCTGCACGAAGCGATCGAGCCGGGTGTGCATGCGGTTGAAGGCCTGGATGGATTCGCGGATCTCGGTGGGCCCCTCCTCACGCAGGGGCTCTATGTCCTCCCCGCGCCCCAGCCTGTCGGCGTTGGCGGCCAACTGCTTGAGGGGCAGGGTCGCCCGGCGGAACAGCCAGATCATCAGGCCTATCACCAGGCTCGCCACCAGCAGCAGGTTGAGGGTGGTCTGCCAGGACCAGCTCACCGCCTCCTTGTCCACCAGGGAGCTGAACTGCAGCCAGCCCCCGTTGGGCAACTGGATGGAGCCATAGAGCCGCATGTCCTGGGGCGGCGGCATGCCGTTGCGATCCTTCATCATGCGGTTGTGGTGCTGCCAGGCCCGGCTGCGCTGTATGTCCTGCTTCAACTCGGCGCTGATCTCCACCGACAGGGACGACGGATACCCGAGCTTGGCCCGCACCAGCTTCTCGAAGCGGGGGCTGCGGTTGTCCGGTTGCAGCGGCTCGTCGGCCAGGCGCAGCAGCAGGGTCTCGCTGCGGCTCGCCTTGAGGATCTCGTGATAGAGGGAAGGGGGGGAGAGGGAGAGCAGGCGCACCACAGAGATGATCCGCTGCATGGCGTTGCGGCTGTTGACGTAGCCGAGCGCCTCCTCCCGATCCGAGCGGTAGATCTGGATGCTGAGCAGCTGGATCAACACCAGTCCCGCCAGGGCCACCAGCACTATCTGGCCGGTCAGCCCCTTGGGCAGCAGCCTGGCGAAGAAGCCCTTGATCATGCCGGTCTCACTCCTGGGTCACGTCGGCGGCGAACAGGTAACCGCCGCCCCAGATGGTCTTGATGAGCTCGGGATTCTTGGGATCCCGCTCCAGCTTGCGGCGCAGCCGGCTCACCAAGGTATCTATGGCGCGATCGAAGGCGACCGCCTCCCGGCCACGGGCCAGATCCAGCAACTGATCCCGGCTCAGCACCCGCTGGGGGCGCTCCAGAAACACCTTGAGCAGATCGAACTCGGCGGTGGAGAGGCTCATCCCCACCCCCTCCTCGTCCACCAGCTCGCGGCGATTGATGTCGAGCAGCCAGCGATCGAAGCGCAGATCCCGGGTCAGGACCTCGGGAACGGGCTGGATCTCCGCCTGGGTGCGGCGCATCACCGCCTTGATGCGGGCCAGCAGCTCGCGCGGGTTGAACGGCTTGGCGAGGTAGTCATCGGCCCCCATCTCCAGCCCTATGATGCGGTCCGTCTCCTCCCCCATGGCGGTGAGCATGATGATGGGCAGACGGGACTTCACCCTGAGCTCGCGACACAGAGTCAGGCCATCTTCCCCCGGCATCATCAGATCCAGCACCAGCAGATCGAACTCCCGCTCGTCCAGCAGCCGCTTCATCTCCTTGCCATCCCGGGCACAGCTGACGCGCATGCCGTGTTGTTCCAGAAAGCGCTTGAGCAGATCGCGGATCTCGCTGTGATCGTCGACCACCAGAATGTGAGGGCTGCCTTGGTTCATCATTGTCTCTCCCGTTATCGAGCTGGGGCGATTATACGAGAATCAATCGGGCGGGTTGTGTCAAAGTGTGCCAGAGCGCCAAGATGCCACACTCTGCTACAAAATAGGCTTCAACTGGCAAAATTCAGACACTTCCACGGTGTTTACTGGATACCAAGGCGAAACAGCCTCTACCCGTATTCATCCGACAGGAGTTACCCATGAAAAAGCTGACCAAGACCCTGCTGACCGCCACCCTGATCCTCGGCCTGCCGCTGGGCGCCTATGCCGCCAGCGAGGCTGTCTCCACCGCCCAGCCGACCCAGGCCACGGCGGCCGGTTGCCCCATGGACGGTTCCGGCATGATGGGCGGCAAGCACCATGGCGGTCGCCACGACAAGATGGCCCGCATGAAGAACATGACCCCGGAGCAGATCCAGGCTCACCTGCAACAGCGCTACGACAAGATTGAAGATCCGGCCAAGAAGGCGGAGTTCGTGAAAAACCTCGGCCTGCGTGCCGACGGCATGATCAAGCACGCAGAGGTGATGAAGCAGTTCGCAGAAGCAAATCAGTAAGTCGAGGCGATGAAGCAGTTCGCAGAAGCGAACCAGTAAATCGACGCAAACCAGCAAGCAAGATAACGACAGGGTGGCCATGGCCACCCTGTTTTTATCGTGTCCGCTCAACTGCCCTGCCCTGCGGCTGACGCCGCCATGACGCCACTTTTCTGCCTCCCTGCACCGGGATATGTGAGCGATAACAAACGTTTTATTTTCGAAATAGCTAATAATGGCGGCTCAAATAACAGGATCGGGCAAGGCCCCGGCCACAGTGGACAGGAGTCGTTATGGGATGGAATCTGGGCACAATCAAGGGGCGTTATACCGCCGTCTTCCTGGGGTTCATGGCGCTGGTGTGCGCCCTGACGGTGATCGGCATCCAGCTCTGGATCAAGCCGGCGCTGCAGAAGGCCGGTGAGCAGAATGTGGCGCTGCGGGTCAGCGAGATAGCCACCGACATCCGCGACCAGCTCAACGGGGTGCAGAGCCAGTCCCGCAGCATCACCCAGCTGGTGGCCCAGCTGCCGAGCGAGCAGATAGACGCCCTGCTGCCCGCCCTCATCGATCAATACGGCAACGCCATGGTCTTCGGCGGCGGCATCTGGCCCCTGCCGGAGAAACGCGAGGCGGGCCGCGCCAAGTTCAGCACCTTCTATCACAGGGACGCGGCCAACGCCCTCATCCCCAATACCTACTGGAACTCGGCCGAGGCGCCGAACTACTTCGAGCAACCCTGGCACAAGGCGGGTCAGCAGGCTCCCCGCGGCATGTGCGTCTGGGCCGCCGCCTACAAGGATGGCGCCAGCCAGCAGCCGAGAACCAACTGCGCCATGGGGATCTACCGGGACGGCGCCCTCTACGGGGTGTCGACCATAGACGTGACTCTGGGGTTCTTCAACGAGCTGGTGGCCAGGAAGGAGCAGGAGATCGGCGGCCAGGTGATGATAGTCGAGGCTGACGGCAAGATCCTGAGCAAGAACGCCCGCCTCGGCGGCGATGTGGTGCTCGGCAACCTCTCCGCCCACGCCGACTACCCCTTCGCCGGTGCCATAGCCGGCCTGCTCGGCCAGGACCCGAGCAAGGGCTTGCTGCGCACAACCTTCCAGGATCAGGGGGAAGAACAGACCCTGCTGATGGAGGCCATCGAAGGCACTCCCTGGCTGCTCGCCACCGCCCTGCCGACCCGCACCCTGACCCAGGACAGCCGGGACGTGCTCGCCACTTTGGCCAGCATACAGCTGCCCCTGGTGGGGCTGCTGTTCGTGCTCATGGTGCTGGCCATCAGCCAGCTCGGCAGCCGGTTGCAGACCCTCAAGCTCAACATAGATGCCCTCAGCGCCGGCGATGCGGACCTGACGGCCCGCATCCAGGTGAAGGGTCATGACGAGCTAGACAACATAGCCCTGTCGGTGAACCGCTTTATCGCCTACCTGCAGCAGATGATGGTGCAGGTGACGGACGCCACCGACCTCATCACCCGGGAGCTGGCACAGCTCGATCAGCAGACGGGTCAGGCCCGACGGATCCTGGGGGAACACGCCAGCGAGACGGATCAGGTGGTCACCGCCCTCACCGAGCTCAGCTCCACCGCCGACAGCGTGGCCCAGCACGCCAGCGACTCGGCAAGCTTCACCGAGGCCGCCAATGGCCAGGCCGCCAACTCCCGCAAGGTGGTGGGCTCGGCCTCCGCCAGCGTGGTGGCCCTGATCGACGAGGTGGATCTCGCCGCCGCCAAGGTGCTGGAGATGCAGGAGGATGCCAAGCAGATCGGCAGCGTGCTCGGGGTGATAGGCGGCATCGCCGCCCAGACCAACCTGCTGGCGCTCAACGCCGCCATCGAAGCGGCGCGGGCCGGGGAGCAGGGACGAGGCTTTGCCGTGGTGGCCGACGAGGTGCGCGCCCTGGCGGCCCGCACCCAGAACAGCACAGCCGAGGTGGGCAGCATGCTGTCGCGCCTCACCCAGGGGGTGGCCGAGGCCGTGGTCGCCATGGAGCAGACCAAGCGCAGCTGCCAGGCCGCAGCCGACACCACGGGTCAGGTCACCGGCGGGCTCGACAGCATGGCCGACTCTGTGGTGCAGATCCACGATCTCAGCAGCCAGATCGCCACCGCCGCCGAGGAGCAGAGCCGGGTGACCGAGGAGATCAACCGCAACATGGTGAGCATTCGCGACATGCTGAACCTGCTGGTGCAAAACGGCAGCCAGACCGAGCAGAGCGCAGCGTCACTGCTCGGCTCCAACCGCCAGCTGCTGGCCCTGGTGCGCCGCTTCAAGGTGTGATGGCGAACGCCAGCCAGCAAAAAGGGGCCCGCGGGCCCCTTTTTCATGCACATCGTTCAGACTCAGGCCTTGGCTTTGTCGGCCAGGTTCAGGGTCTTGACGGTTTCGCCTTCGAACTTGATGACGACGCTCTTCTGAGCGGCTTCGGTATCCTTGAACAGGGTCTTGGAGGTCTCTGCCAGCATGGGAGATACCTTGTTCAGGGCGCTCAGGTCATAGGTCCACACTTCCAGACCGGCTTCGGTCTTGGTACTGGCCGGGGCGCCCAGCTTGTCCTTGATGGCCTGCTTGTTGGAGCCGCCTTCCTTGATATCCAGGGCCGTTTTGATCGCTTCGTTGGAGGCGCTGTCCACGGCAGTACCGGCCATCTCTTTGGCGGTGCTGGTGACGCTGCTGGTCACGGAGTCGGTCAGGGAATCCATCAGGCCGGCGTGGGCAACCAGGGGCAGGGCGGTCAGGGCAATCAGAAGGCACTTTTTCATTAAGATACATCTCACAGGAATGAAAGAGCGCGCATCAGACCAGTGAGCTCGATTGGAGTCAAGATGATCCCAAGGTCAAGCCGCATTCGGGGGGGAAGAGGGACTCGAGGCTGGACAGGGCGGCCGGAGACGGATAGCGGCTCCCCTAGCCAGAGAGCTGATCCTTGCCCGCCAGCTTGGCCCGGTAGAGCGCCCTGTCCACCCTCGCCATCAACTGGTTCAGGGGTTCGTCCGGCATGGACTCCACCAGACCGAAGCTCAGGGTGATGGGCTCCACCCCCTTGACCCTGGCATAGCCCAGTCGCTGTCGCAGCTTTTCGGCCACCACATGGGCCTCAGCCAGCCGGGTGTTGGGCAGCACCAGCATGAACTCGTCGCCCCCCCAGCGGGCCAGCAGATCGATCTCGCGGATGGAGCCGCGGGTCAGGCGCACTATGTCGATCAGGGTCTGATCCCCCACCCCGTGGCCGTGGCGATCGTTGATCTGCTTGAAGTCGTCCACGTCCATGGCGATCACGGCGAAGGGCTCCTTGAAGCGCCGGGCGCGCTCATACTCCAGCCGGACGGCCTGCTCCAGCCGATAGCGGCTG
>Ga0067045_1027790_pt1 | contig 60374 bp, 46 predicted proteins | sample TerdegcTABiofilm_FD_59184 | JGI IMG/M metagenome (GOLD analysis project Ga0067045, IMG submission 59184) | Combined Assembly of (Gp0054472, Gp0054536) Wastewater bioreactor microbial communities from Singapore -Terephthalate degrading...
GGACGCTTTAGCTACATTGAATAAAATGTTGCATGATGGATTTTTTCCATTCGTTTTATTCGTGTCTATTCGTGAAATTCGTGGTGATAATTTTCTACCTATTAAATCCAGTCTACAAAGAGGAAAAGTATAGCGTATGTCAAGTTTGAGATATTCCCTTTTCTTTTTCATTCATATTTTCGGTATTCCTCGCTGTATTGTATAGAGGCTAAAAGATATGTGTTACCTATGTACCATAGTTGTTCAGATTATGTATAAATAAATTAGGGGCAGATTGCGAACTGCCCCTAACTATATTCTATGAAAATATAACGACAATCAGCTATTGGGAACGAGTTTCCATGTGTGTGTGACCATAATATCGTTTTGACATACAAAGTTCTGGGTGGTAGTAGATGAGTGTATCAAAACATTTATTAAAGGAAAAAAAGGAAATAATATAACTAATAAACTCAAGATTTATTCTAAAGAGACAAAATTTTAATAGTTTCCCCTAATTGCTAAAATAGAATATCGCTTTGTTTGGAAATTTAATTGCTTTTTAATTCTTAATGAATTTTTATTTTATTAGTTAAGATTATGTTGTTTGTTTAATGTTGAGAAAAAATATTTTCTTCCGTATTTTAATATCTCATTTTCTATTATATAAAAACAATTTTCGATATATTTACTACTTTAATTTTCCTGGGCAGTAGTTGTCTTCTGTTTGCCCTGGGCATGGGTAATAGCCTCCCATATTGAAGAACTGGATTATCCGTAACAGTTCGGAAAGACTAATTTCCCAATCTCCATTCTGGTCGGCGTTATGTGGAGGATAATATTCGCCTTCTACTTCCCCTTCACTTGTACCTTCTACCATTCCTTCTAAACTCCCCTCTAATATGCCTTCTCCTTCTAAACTTCCTTCGATTGTCCCTTCTATAAATCCCTCACCCTCAAGATTACCTTCCAATATGCCCTCTCCATCTGGACAGGGGCCGCTCGATACTATGAGGTTTACAGAACTACCTGGCGGAAGTTGTGCTCCGCCTTCGGGTGTTTGGCTGATTACCTTTCCTGTATCTATCTCACTGCATTGCTCGCTTACTGTTCCTAAGGACAAACCTGCCGCTGTTATCATATTCTCCGCTTCACTTTGGGTAAGTCCTACTACATTCGGCACCTCTACAAGACAGGGTCCACTTGATACAACAAAGTTAATAACACTACACGGCAAACTTTGTGTGTTTTCCTCCGGTAACTGACTGATTACTGTGCCTTGAGGGATACTATCATTACATTCTTCACTCACTACACCGATTATTAGACCCAAGTTGTTTATTAATGATTCTGCATCGGATTGAGACATTCCTATAATGTTTGGTGTGATGGTTAAATATGGATTCTGTATGTTGTTTAACCATGGGTAACTGCACTCGTTAACAATACTCCAGGTATCTAAGAAATCCCAACCTATATAGGTATTTTGTTGCTTCATTTCAGTGGTTGATTTACCAATTCCACCATCAGACCAGTTTAATCCTGATACATCAATATCCCAAAAACAATTTGCTATTGTTCCTGAATCATTGTATCCAATAACTCCTCCTACATTAGAGGTGCCCGTCATCTGAGCAATTGAATAACTATTATTTACGGTACCATAATAATTTTTTCCTACAATTCCACCAACCTTTTCCTGTCCTTCTATATGGCCCATAGCAAAACAGTTGGCTGTCTCTCCATAGGAAAGATATCCCACAATTCCACCGCAATACCAGTTAGTAGCCGAGATATCGCCACTGAAATAGCTTTTATTAATGGACCCTTCTTCATTGTATCCAATCAGACCGCCTATATAATTTTCTCCCGATATGGAACAGTAGGAATAATTATTGATTAAAATACCTCCTTTTTTATAGCCTATAGTTCCACCTATATAGTTTATCCCCTCGATGGAACCCGTAACATAACAATTGTTTACTTTACCCCAACCTTCACCAAACATTTCACCGACTAAAGCTCCAACTTTGTATGCTCCAATAACTGAAATATTCTCTAACCCAATGTCCTGGAAAACGGCCGTAGGCCCCGACAAGCCAAATAAGCCCACATAGTTTTCTGCTGGACGGTTAATGTGTAGGTTTTGAATGGAATGACCATGTCCATGAAATTCACCAAAGAATACTTTTATCGGAGTAAAACCTTTTCCCCCATCCCAATATGCAGTGTCGGAAGCATCTATATCTCTTGTTAAGTGATAGATACCGTTCCACGGATATTCTGCGTCTCTGCCAATTTTATTTAATTCATCTAATGAGGTAATATTTGTCTCTGGGGGTAAAGTTGTGTCTGTAGGTCCCAGTGCTATTAAATAGGGATATTCTATTTCCTCTACAACCATCCATATTGAGGTAAAGTTCCAACCTGCGTAAGTTAATTTCCGTTTCATTTCTAATGTTGTTTTTCCTTCACCGCCGTCAGAAGTATTTATGCCGGAAGACTCTTTGTCCCAGTAACTGTTGGTAACTGGAGTACTATAGTTAGATCCTATCAACCCTCCAACAAAATTTAACCCAGATACTACACCTGTAGAATAGCAATTTGTTATAGAAGCAGTAAGGCCGACGGTACTGCCAATTAAACCTCCAATACGGCGTTCTAAACCCATGACTATACTTCTGGAATAACAGTTATCAACAGTTCCATAATTTTCTCCGATAAGGCCACCTATATCACTTAATCCTAAAATTTTCCCTACTGCATAGCAATAACTTGTAGAACCACTGTTGTATCCTGCCAAGTTTCCAACGGAATCTTTTCCTATTACAGAATTTACAGAGTAACAAAGCGTTAAGTTTCCTTCGTTTGTACCTACAATTCCGCCAACATTGTATCTACCGTATACCACCCCCCACTTTCCTCTACTGTTTCTAATTGTACCACCTAAATTTCTACCACTAAGGGTGCCAACATAATCCATACCTACTATCCACGAATTATCTATTGTTACATCGAAAACTTCACTTCCCGATCCAATATTGGCAAATAACCCCACATAATTATGATATGGGAAATTAATATAAAGATAACTTATTTTATGACCATTTCCATTAAATTTTCCTATGAAGGGATTTAATTCATTACCTATAGGTTGAAAACCTGCCCCATCATTCCAATTTACTGTGTCGGAAGCATCAATGTCCTGAGATAATTCGTATTCACCATCTAAAGGGTAATCTGTACCAATTTTTTGTAATTCCTCAATACTTCCTATGGGTATTACAGATGCATAACCAGCGTTGCATAAAGTCAAAAAGGAAAATGAAATTGCCCAAGTGGTAAATATCATTGATTTGATTTGTAATTTGTTCCATCGTGCTAATTTCATTTTTTAATCTCCTTATCTTCCTATGCATTCTGAAATAAATTTACCCATAGTTTACCCATAAAATCAACTTATTAAACTATTATAGAATTTCATTCTTATTTATTATAAATCATACTTTTTGGGAGATTATTGATAATAATTTGTAAGCAGTTATATGGATAAATTTAATAAATATTAATAGATTTTATTTCTAATTTATAAACGGGAGTATGCAGAATGTTTAGAAAGTCAGCGATGTTAAATTATAATTCTATAAATAGCATATTAGATTTTTGTCTTACGCAAGAGAGTTAACAAAATTTTGTAGAGTAAGGGAAAAAAGTTTTTATATCACTAGTAAATATTAGGTGTGGCAATTGTTTTATATACAGAGATAAGCAAATATAACCTTCTCTTAAAAAATTATCTTTTACCGAAATAAGAACGAAACTTTATCTACTCTGATGTCAATTTTTACACAATTTAGTAATGAAGTATTGGTTAACTTATATGAGGTAGAGTAGGTAAAGAGAGTTGTTGGATAATGGGGTTTTCTGGGTTGTAGCGGGGGATGATGATTTCTTGTTCTTTGCCAATCATTTGTCGGGCTATAAATAAGGCGGAGGGTGGATGTTCGTAACTCAATTCTCGAAGGTATGCCCACCAGTCCTTTTGATTGAGTTTCCTCCCTAAAAGTTGCTCCGAAATCTCGAGATATTTTTCTGTATTCAGTCCCTCGTCCCATTCGTCTTCCCATATTTGACCATCGGCTATATGTTCTATGCGTGTTTTTATTTCATGATATAAATCCTCCATGAGAGGGATAACTTCTTTTATCCGCTGGATGAATTGTGCCCAGTTGGGATCTGTTTGGCGAATGAGTTCTACAAGGAAGGGAATTTGTATTTCCAGTGGTTTTGCTGTAATTTTACTTGCATGTTCCGGTAGCAGGAATAGGTAATTAAATCCTATTTTCAGGAAACTTTCCAGAGGCAAATTTCCGATGCATTCAATCCATTTGTTTTTGTATTCCGCATGTAGTATGAGTGCCTGGTCGTGGTAACGAGGAACAGCCGGTAAGGGTTCGGGAAAGGCACTGTAGTCATATTCCAGAGCGGAAGCAATACGATAGGCACGGACTGCCAGTGAGATATTTTTCTTTTCCAGTTCTTTTTCGCCCTGTTGAAAAAATAAGTCCTGCATGCGATGTCGGATACGCAGTAGTTCGTAGGCTTGTGAGGCGGCAGTAAATTTTTCATGACGGACTGCATTATCTGCTAATTCCAATAACAAATCTGAGGGCAATTGAGCTGGTCCTTTTTTATGCAATTCTCTTTGAACATGCTCGCGGATATCTTTACGAGAAACTAATTCCAGAGCCTTTTTGAATAATGGGTTTTGTTCTTCCTCTTCTGTGGGTAGTAGATAGGAATATTTTATGGATTCTATGTCCTCTGTAGAATCTTCGCGAAGGGGTGAATAAGGTAGAAATAAGAAACGGAAATTTACAATATCTCCATCGGTGATTGCTTTGGCTAAGGCTAAATCAACAATTTCTTGTTCAACAACTTTTCCTGAGGGGAGGTTTTTGCTAACCATAGTTATATTCTACCTCCTTGTAAGATTTGTTCTGCGGTTTGCTCTCGTTCCGACCAATCAATATTGGGTTTGGTCACATCGTAATACGGGAGGCGTTCATGAATTTGTGAATACAGTTTTTGGCGATAATGTCTTAGGACTCTGCTTGCATGTCGCTCGTGATGGGCATCCCAATTGCTGGTTTCGACACATTCTTTATCGCGCCCTGCTTCCAGAACCAATTCCTCCATGTATTTTGTCAGGAAATCGCGTAGAACGCGGTCGTATTCACGGCGAAGTTGGTCTGCCTCTGGCGAAGAAGGGTCTTTTTCCCCTTTCTCACGCCATTGCTTTTCAAGTTGGATTACTTTCTTTCGATGCTCCACATACGCGTTTCGCCGTTCCTCATCTCGGAGAATGTAGAAACCCGCATTTAATTTTGCCATCGTTAATAAATATTGGTCTAATCGGTCTGGGGTAACTTCGGTGCTATGAATTTCTAAAATTAAATCTTTCATCATTTTTTTGTAGTTTTTACGCACATCTCCCGTTTTACATTCTTCATCCAGTCCTAAAACCGAAAAATAATTTATATAAACATCCTCATCCATGTTTTTTCCTTATCCAGTTCATCTTATTAATGATTGGTTGGTTCGTTGGCGTTTTTTTCCTTGTTAGATTTATATAGTTTATAGTATATGCTATCAATCAGGGCGATGAAAGATGCAGTGATAATATTTTCCGAAACACCGACAGTGCCCCATTGTTGTTTTTCATCGCTGGATTCAATAAGCACACGGGTCTTTGATTTTGTAGCTTTTTGACCATTGAGTATGCGCACCTTGTAATCTTCGAGATGCACATTTTTAAGTTCGGGGAAATAGGGTTCTAATGCTTTACGAAGAGCATTGTTTAAGGCATCTACAGGACCATCTCCATTAGCAACTGTATGTGCAATGGAATTATCCGGAAGTTGGATTTTTACTGTGGCTTCTGACTCCGCATGTCGGTCCATTGCCCACTGATTCACCCGTGTGTGAAAACTTAACACCTCAAAGGAAGGCTGATACAATCCTATTGCCTTTAACAATTCCAATTCAAAGGAAGCATCAGCCCCTTCAAACTCATATCCTTCCGTTTCTAATGCTTTGATGCGTTGTAGCAATTTACGAAGCTGGGGGCTGTCCTTATCAAGATGAATACCCAATTCCTGGGCTTTTTGAATAAGGTTTGCCCGACCGGAAAGTTCGCTAACAGCAATATGTGTCAGATTTCCTATCCACTCGGGATTAATATGTTCATAACTGGATTTTGTTTTGCGAACGGCATCTGCGTGCATCCCTGCTTTGTGAGTAAATGCATCTCTACCGACATAAGGGTCTGAATCCTTCGGTGTAACATTGGCAAGTTCCGCTATGAAATGTGCGGTATAAGTCAATTTTTTCATCTGTTCTTCGTTAATTACATCAAAGCCCATCTTAAATTGCAGGTTGGGGATTAATGTGCAAAGATTAGCATTCCCCGTTCTTTCTCCATAACCATTAATGGTCCCCTGAACATGTCTTGCTCCTGAATAGACCGCAGCAAGACTATTTGCAACAGCACAACCGGTATCGTTATGGGTATGGATTCCTATCGGTGTTTTAGGGAAATTTTCCACGACCTTTCGCGTAATTATTTCTACCTGCTGGGGTAAATGTCCACCGTTGGTATCGCATAGAACTAATAAATCTGCGCCATTATCCAGGGCTACCTGCAATGTTTTTATTGCGTATTCGGGATTTAAATCATATCCATCAAAAAAATGTTCCGCATCAAGAAAGACTTTTCTACCGTGTTTTTTAAGATACGAAACAGATTCTTCGATAAGTTTTAGATTCTCCTCTAAAGAAACGCCTAATACCTCTGTCGCATGAAGGGCAGAAGTTTTAGCAAAAATAGTTATGATTTCTGTTTCTGCCCGAAGCAATGCGTTAATGTTCGGGTCTTCTGCAATATGCGATTTAGGATGTCGGGTACTTCCAAAAGCCACTATTTTTGTATGTTTTAAATTTAAACTTTTTGCTTTAATAAAAATCTGTTCTGCCTTGGGATTGGAAGCAGGTTGACCTGCCTCAATATAATGCACGCCTAAATCATCTAATGCGAGGATAACACGAATCTGGTCATCCGTAGAGAATTTTATACCGGGTCCCTGAGCACCATCCCGTAAAGTTGTATCATAGATTTCAACTTTTTCTTTTTGTGTGGGACTATTCATGTTTCATCTCCAATAAATTAAAGTTTATATATTATATATGAAATAGGTAAAGTAAGGGTTCTTTGTTTTGGGGACTAAAAGAAATTATCTTCCTATGTAAAAGGGTTCCCCCATAAGAAAATGGCGAATGAGTTCATGAGCCTCCGGATAATAGATACCCGTTTTTTGTGCAGATGATTCGTGGTATTCAGAAACACCTAAAACTTCAATACCGGGACCGCACATCACAAACGGGACTGCACCTTGAGCATGGGTTCGTGTAGAAAGGGCGGTAATATGATCCGGGGCAACAAATAAACGAATATCCTCATTGGATTGTTTAATAAACTCTAAGGCAGGTCGAACGATTTTTGCATCAAAATCTTCAATTGCTCTGATTTTCAATTTTAAGTCGCCCTGGTGAGCCGATTCGTCCGGTGCTTCCACATGCACAAGAGCAAAATCCACACGAGAAAGGGCAGACAACGCTGTTTCGATTTTCCCTTGATAGTTTGTATCAATCCAGCCTGTTGCTCCCGGCACATCAATAGACTCCAGTCCTGCGCAAATGCCAATCCCTTTCACAAGGTCAACCGCAGATATAACTACACCTTTAAGATTAAATTTTTCTTGATAGGATTGTATTTGGGGTGTTCTTCCCTGTCCCCATAACCAGAACGAATTGGGTTCGGGTTTCCCTTGTTTAACCCGTTCCTTAGCAACGGCATGTTGGGGAAGTAATTTTTGCGAGGACAACATTATAGACTGGATTAACTGTTCTGCGGCACCTCGAGGCATGTGATTTTCCCACGCTTGACCTGTGATATCGTGGGGAGGGGTGCAGTTTGTTTGTTCTAAGTCTTCAACCGAATAAGTGCTATCTGCATCTATCACTGCCAGATGACGATAACTAACTCCCGAATAAAAACGGACAGGATAATCTTTCTCCAACTCTTTACCAATATCATTTATTAATACGGACGCAGCCTCTGTTGGTATATGCCCTGAGGTGAAGTCATGCATTTTTCCGTCCTGTAAAGAGACGATATTACAACGAAAGGCAACCTGCGAAGATGTAAGTCGGATTCCTTGCCGTGCTGCTTCCAGTGGTGCACGACCTGTGAAGCAGGTTCGAGGATTAAATCCGAAAAGCGAAAGATTTCCTATATCACTACCCGGAGGCATTCCTTCCGGAATAGGACAAAAAAGCCCAACTATACCCCGCTGGGCAACTTTATCCATTGCCGGGGTTCGGGCAACTTCTAATGGCGTCTTTCCATCCAGTTCCGGAATAGGAAAATCCGCCATTCCATCTCCTACAAGAATAAGATATTTCAAATACACTTCCTTTTTGAAAAAAATGAAATCAATAAAGAATATAAAATTACAAAAAATCAAAATATTTTGTGCAATATTTTAACTCTTATCATATAAATGTTTCAATGCAATAAATTATTTCCAGCAATGATAAATATATTCACCATGAAAATGAAATAAACATTATTTGAGGATTTGTTTTATTATTATGAAAGGGATTTGTTATGGAGAATAATCAGAAAGAAGATAGGGAACTGAACAGAGAGGCTTATTATGTTTTGCGGTGTCATGGGACAGAGCCAGCGTTTAGCGGGAAGTACTGGAATCATAAGGAAAAAGGGGTTTATGTTTGTGCTGGATGTGGGCAAAAACTTTTCTCTTCTGAACATAAATTTGATTCAGGAACGGGCTGGCCTAGTTATTGGTCTCCGATAACAGAAGGGGTTATTGAAGAGAGTATGGATACAAGTCATGGGATGATAAGAACGGAGGTTCACTGTTCGAATTGTAAAGGGCATTTAGGGCATGTTTTTACGGATGGTCCCCCACCGACACGACTTCGTTATTGTATTAATTCTGCAAGCTTAGAATTTGTTTCTGAGTAAAGATTATGCGACAGGGCATGACAATTCTCGGCTTATTTCAGTTGTTTCCTTGCTTTTTGGAGGGCTTTTCTGACGCATGCGGGACTGGTTCCCCCGGGAGAATTGCGTCGTCTTACAATAGTTGCAGGTTGCAGAATTGTATAAACATCCTTGTCGAACAATGATGAGAAAGATTTGTATTCATCCAGAGTTAATTCACGGAGAGGCTTTTTATTTTTAATGGCATAGAGGACAATTTTACCGATGATAGAGTGTGCATCACGGAAACTGACGCCCTTTTCCACCAAATAATCGGCAAGGTCTGTGGCTTCCATATAACCTAAGTCAAGGGCTTTCTGAATATTTTCTTCATTCACTTTAATAGATCTGACCATCTTTGTGCATACGATTAGAGAATTTTCTACCGTATCTGCGGTATCAAAAACCGCCTCTTTATCTTCCTGCATATCACGATTGTAGGTAAGCGGTAAACTTTTCATTAATGTCAGCAAGGAAAACAGATGCCCGTAAACCCTACCGGATTTTCCTCGCACCAATTCTGCTACATCTGGATTTTTCTTCTGGGGCATTATACTGGAACCTGTTGTAAAAGCATCGCCAATTTCGATAAAGCCGAATAAAGGTGAGGACCAGATAATTAACTCTTCACACCAGCGGGAAAGATGCATCATCAGCAAAGCAGAATAACTGCAAAACTCTATCAAGAAATCGCGGTCGGAAACAGCATCCATGCTATTGGCGCATAACTGTTCAAAACCAAGTTGTTTTGCTACAAATTGAGGGTCAATAGGATGAGGTGTTCCCGCTAGAGCCGTTGCTCCCAAAGGTAATGTATTGACACGAGGACGAAGTTCACGAAAGCGTTGCTTATCCCTTTGTAACATTTCGAAGTAGGCTAAAATATGATGTGATAAAAGAACAGGCTGTGCCGGTTGTAAATGCGTAAAACCGGGGATAATGACATCCCGATGAGATTCCGCAAATTCGATGAACGCACTTTGAAGTTGGGTTATCAAATCAATGATGGTATCAATTTGTGCTCGTGTCCAGAGGCGAACATCTGTAGCAACTTGGTCGTTTCGACTGCGTGCCGTATGTAATTTTTTTCCACAATCACCGATTTTCTGTATAAGGGCATGCTCAATATTTGTATGCACATCCTCCAACGATGGGTTCCATACAAATTTTCCCTGCTCGATCTCTTTGAGGATACCTTCTAACCCCTGGACAATTTTTTGAGCGTCCTTCTGAGGAATAATCTTTTGTTTTCCTAACATTCGGGCATGGGCAATACTTGCCTGAATATCAAAAATTGCCAGTCGCGAATCATAATGAACCGATGCGGAAAATGTTTCAACCGTTGGGTCGGTTTTTTCTTCAAATCTACCACCCCATTGTTTACTCATAATATCGTCTCCATTAAGTTTTTTTCCCTTTTCCTAATGTGATGATTGAAAATCCTTTGTTTGTCCATAAGTCATTAGAAAGGATGTTGTGTGTATCCAGTACGATTTTGTTTCGCATTAAGTTCTGAATTTTTTCAGGCTCGATGTTCTTAAACTCGTCATGGGCAGTAAGAATAACCAGACAATCCGCATCCTGTAAGGCTTCCTCTTGCGATAATAATGGGATAGGAGATTGTTTTACATGCGGGTCATGAAGAGAAATATTGTAGTTCTTTAATCGAAGCAAGCTGTATACATGCAAAGAAGGACTTTCGCGTATATCATCTACATTGCCCTTATATGCAAGACCAAACAGGGCAATTTTTGGTTTATCAATATCTTTTATAAGGTTTTCAATTTTGTGAACGACAAATGCGGGCATGGAATCGTTGCGTTCGCGTGCCATACGGATTATCTTTGCGTCCTCAGGGAATTTTTCCACAAGGAACCATGGGTCTACCGAGATACAGTGTCCCCCCACACCCGGACCGGCACTATGCAAATGCACACGGGGATGGCGGTTGGCTAATTGAGCGACCTCCCAGAAATTGATACCCAACTGTTCACATAAAATAGCGGTTTCATTGGCTAAAGCAATATTTACATCGCGGTAGGTATTTTCAATTAGTTTAACCATTTCTGCGGTAGTCGCATCTGTAAGAAAAATATTTCCTTCCACAAAGGAACTGTATATTGCCTTTGCGGATTCTGCACATTGGGGAGTAATCCCTCCAATGATACGATCGTTATGAATTAACTCGTGTAAAATCTTACCGGGCAGAACGCGTTCCGGACAGTGGGCTAAATGAATGTCCGTGCCTACTTTCAAACCGGATTCTTCGAGGATAGGCATTAATAAATCTCTACATGTCCCCGGTGGTGATGTAGATTCTAAAATAACCAGATTCCCTTTTTTGAGGTAAGGAACGATACTCGTTCCCGCAGACTTTACAAACTCCATACCTGCTTTTTTTTGTTCCGTAATTGGCGTTGGCACAGCAATAATAAACACATCTGCGTATGCAGGTTCCATTTGAGCCCGAAGCCGACCGGAGGCAATTCCCGCCTGCACCATGGTTTGCAGTCCTGGTTCCTCAATGTGAATTTCACCTTTATTTATGATTTTTACAACCCGTTCAGAAATATCTACCCCTATCACCTGATAGCCACAGGTTGCAAGCATACTGGCGGTGGGTAACCCAATATAACCTAAACCAAGGACACAAACTGTTTTCATAATCACTCCTTACGCCGATAGATTTTTAGTTAAATGTTCAGCAATCCGTTTGCTTGCTTTTCCGTCACCATACGGATTTATTTTGTTCGCCATATTTTGATACATCTCTTTATTATCCAGCAATTTCTGGGCAGTCTCTAAAATTCGTTCGTAATGAGGACCCACAAGTAATGCGGTTCCTGCTTGCACTGCTTCCGGTCGTTCTGTAACATCTCGCAAAACCAATACAGGCTTTCCCAATGAAGGTGCTTCTTCCTGAATACCCCCTGAATCTGTCAGAATTAAATAACATTTTTTTAGCACATGCACAAAGGGGACATATTCCAGTGGAGAAATAAGATGAATTCGCTTTTTACTATGTAGGTATTTTCTCACTGACGCCGTAACATTCGGATTGGGATGCACAGGGAACAACACTTCTATATCATCGTTTCTTTCTATCAAATCCGAAACAGCATGGAATATTTCATCCATAGGTTGACCAAAACTTTCCCTGCGATGAGCCGTTAGAACAATAAGGCGTCGTTCCTTCCCCAACCGCTCTAATAAATCGTTCTGAAACTTATAAGGCTTTTCCGCAATATATAGCAGGGCATCAATTCCCGTATTGCCTGTAACTACAATTTTATTTTCTTCAATATGCTCTGAGAGAAGATTTTGTTTGGCTTGTTTCGTCGGAGCATAGAGGAAATCGCTCATGGCATCTACAAGGCGACGATTCATTTCCTCAGGGAACGGGTGATATTTATCATAAGTTCTCAAACCTGCTTCTACATGTCCTATGGGTATTTGTTGATAATAACCTGCAAGCCCTGCGGATAATGTTGTGGTTGTGTCGCCGTGCACTAAAATTGCATCTGGTTTATTTTCCGTAAATAAATCGGATAGGCGTTCCAAAACATGTGAGGTAATCTTAACAAGTGTTTGCCCCGGCGTCATTATATTTAAATCGTAATCAACAGGTAAATTGAAAGAACGAATTACCTGGTCGAGCAACTCTCGATGCTGAGCTGTTAAACAAACGGTAACCTCCACATCACTCGATACTTCTTGTAATGCACGAACCACTGGCGCCATCTTTATCGCTTCGGGGCGAGTTCCCATAATAACCCAAATATTCATCGGGACAAAACTTTCCTCTAATGTCAATTAAATAAAGTTAACTGAATACGGTGAAAACAACTGTATTATAAATGAATATTCTTTGTATAAGAAAATAGACAATGGAGATCTCTGAATAAAGATCCATTTTTTGTAATAAAAAGGGAATTTAGAGGAAAAAAGAAACAGAAGAGAGAAAAAGAGGTATCAATAATAGGATCGTCTATAGAACATAGGTTCCAGGTATATATATTTAGCCAGCGAGTTTTCCATTAATCACCTCCTTTCTATGACTGTGTTGGATATGTTTTATAGCATGATGTTGTTTTACAGACAAATCTGTTTTTATTGTTTTCGATAACCATTTTTCATAGGGTGTTAAACCATTTATAGCCATACTGGGTCTTATGTCGTTTAATTGGTCTGTAAATACCTTTAATTTCTTTTCACGGTCTGCAAAAGAAAAAAATTTTGTTTTTCTATAAAACTCTTTTACATATTAACATAGGGGTAATGAGAATATTCAACTTTTCCATGGATGGGGGCTCGTTCCGATTTGTTTCGGCTCTTCTCGACTGAGGTAATAAACTCTCCAGGTCCTGGGGTCATTCTTAAAATCATTTCAGGTATTTGTAAAAGGTTTTGCGGGATATACCATATAAATAACACAAGTTTTTAACCGTCTTAAAGTGTTTACTTTCTTGATTTTTTATCTTCTGATATTCCATAATCATATTAAATTTCTGATGAATAAATTGTTCTTGTAGATATCGGTTCATAGGTAACACCTTCTTGGGAGTTTATGGGTTTAGTATATTCTAAAAAAACTCAATAATACACTAAGAGAGGCGTTACCTATGTCCTATAGTTCTTCAAAGATTCGATAATGAATATGAAAAATATTGTGAGTAAATCTAAACTAAGTTACAAACAAAAGAGACCTATATCTATTGATTCTTTTCAACAATATTTATTCCCAGATTTACTTTCAATAACCCCAAAACAAAAGTTTTTGCATGAAACGAGAAGCAAATTATGTTTAAAGTTAAAATATGAAAAATTAAATACCCTTATAAATAAATTTGGATTTGAAAATGCGTGGTATTCAATTTTAGCCACCCATATTTATAAACTCCATCAACCCTCTTTTGATTATCTTTTGGAGCAAAAAGAATTATCTAATGCAACTATTTTGGACGAGGATATACTTAATTCCCTCTCCATTGGAGAAATAGGGACACTTTATGAGTTTTCTTTAACACTCATCAATAGAGATAAAAGAAAACAACAAGGGCAATATTTTACGCCTGATGATGTGGCTCAAGTAATGGCTAAAAAAGCACTATCTTTCCCTGAAGGTAAAATTTGGATTGACCCTTGCTCTGGAGTAGGCAATCTCTCTTTTTGGCTTGTTAAGTTCCAGAAAGACCCTGAAATATTTTTAATCAATCAACTTTATTTAATTGATAAAGATCCCTTTGCATTATTTATTGCTCGTATTTTATTCACACTCGCATTTCAGAATAAATCAAAAAATCTGTTTCTTGATATAGCACCTCGTTTTATAGTTGCCGACTTTCTTTTTTCATTTAATCTTCCAATATTTGATTTCGCTATTCTGAATCCACCTTATGTAGAAGTGGAACTAGATAATACATTTGAAACTGCAAAAGCACGAAATTTATATGCCTATTTTTTAGAACGTGTTATCAAGTTATCAAAGGGATTTATTTCTATCTCACCACAAACTTTTACGCACGGACAAAGATTTATAAGTCTACGTCAATTACTTCTTACAAATATGAGGGACATATCAATTTATTGTTTTGATAATGTTCCTGATACTATATTTCGCGGTATTAAATTTGGTTCAACTAATACAAATAAAGCCAATAGCATAAGGGCGGGTATCATTGTAGCCAAAGCCGAAAGCAAATCCCCCTCTTTTAAAATTACACCATTATTGCGCTGGCGCACACAAGAACGATCAAAAATGCTAGAGCATATTGATGACTATTTAACTAACTTAGAACCAAGTCCAGATATTTTCCCAAAAATTCAAAGAGACCTTTTGCCTTTGTATAACGAAGTAAGAAAGATAAAAAAATGTTTAGGATACATTGTTTCTCCTCATCCAACACGGTATAAATTAATTGTCCCATCTACACCACGATATTTTATTTCTGCTCTACGAAAAGAAGTTAAGCGTTCTTCATTTAGGATTTTATATTTTTACAATAAACAAGAATATGACCTTGCATATCTTTTGCTAAATAGCAGTTTTGCTTATTGGTGGTGGCGAATTAATGATGGTGGAATGACAATTTCAGAAAAAAACTTGCTTTCACTACCGATCCCGGATAATATCCCTATTGACCGATCACTTATCTTGGAATTAGAGCACTCAGAATTAACAAATCGCGTAGTAAAAAGAAATGCAGGAAAAGACAATGAAAATGTAAAACATAATATAGAATTGATAGAAAAAATAAATCAAAGGATTTTCCCTGAATTCGCTCCTGCGCTTAGACATTTACACAACAATTCAGAGGTTAGTATATGATAATATCAAAACAACTATTGAATGATATTATTAACGCATTATCAGAAATCCCTTGCAAATGGGACGCTCGAGAAGTTTATTTACATTGGAAAGACACTAACAGTCCATACTTGCGACAAACCGAATGGATTGGCTGGCGGTTTCAAGAACTCTGCGAACAACATCTCAGATTATGTGAAAAATTTAATTTTTCAAGGCAGAGATATGGTTATGCTGATTTTGATGCCTTTGCGGAAATTCCTTGGGACTTCAAGGCACATGTTCGTCAAAATCCTCGTGGAGTTCAAACCCACAAAGTTCCCGGTACTGACAAACGAGCAACCCTTCAAGCGATAAAGGATTATGGTGCAGCTGGCTTCATTTTAGGAATAGGCAATGCGGTTTTTAACGATGAGAGCAGAAGTTTTCAACACTGGCATGATGAGCTCAAAGGTGGTTTATCAGATTACGAAAAAGAGAGAATATCTCGTAAAGCACCCTCTCGTCTCCGTAAGACAGCATTTACTCTACAAGAAATTTGGATTATTGAAATTGATGAAAAATTATGTAAGAACCTTGGGACTTTTATGGAAGGATTTAGAAATAAAGATGGAAGCCCACGTAAAGCAAAAATGATGTTAGATTTAAAAATTATGGAGCCAATTTATAAGATTAATTTTTTGTAGAGCTATTTATGTATTGTAAAGAATCAAAAAATAAGTAACAAACCGAACTTCACATAACACAGCATAAAAGGTTCGTGCCTTACGGTATTCACGCAAATTTTACTTCGCAAAAACTTCTTTTATGCTGGGAACATTAGAGATGTATATAATAAAATGAGATGATTATATGATATATTCCACATATAGGATAGGAGATATAAATAGTTATAGGAGGAAAGAGAATGGAGGTTATGGAAATAGTGGAGAAATCGGCAGATGAAGAGAATGCTTGCTGGTACCTGCAAGCCTTAGGATTGCTAAAAATCTATACCTCCTGTCCTTTTTGCCCCTCCGAACGAGTCGGCTGAATGAGGAAATGTGTTTATAAGTGCTATATCTGTAGTCGGGAATGGTCGCCGAGACGGGGCAGTGTTCTGGAAAAGACCCGACTTCCTTATAGACGGCTGTTGATGTTGGTAAAGTTATTCGAATTAGAGATATCTGCACATAAAGCGAGTAAGGAGTTGGGTATGGCGTATAGCACGGTGTATGGTTTTTATCGTCTTTTGCGAGAGGGGATATATCGTAGGATCGAACAGGAGGAGGGTCAATTAGGGGGAGAAGTAGAGGCGGATGAGAGTTATTTTGGGGGTCGGAGACGGGGTAAGCGGGGTAGAGGTGCGGAGGGCAAGATACCGGTATTTGGGATAATCGAGCGAGAGGGGAAAGTAAAGGTGGAGGTAGTGCCGGATGTTAAGGCGGAGACCTTGCTGAAGGAGATAGAGAAGAAGGTAAGGCGGGGGAGTATAATTTATATGGATCAATATAAAGCGTATGATACTTTGGTAATGCATCGGGACTATTTCAAGCACTTACGGATAGACAAGGGTCAGCGGTTTGCGAATGGTCGGGTGTATATAAATGGAATAGAAAGTTTTTGGAGTTATGCGGAGGAGCGGTTGATGAAGTTTCATGGGGTAAGTGTTCGATATTTTGAGTATTACCTGAAAGAGTTAGAATTTCGTTATAATCATCGGAGTGAAGATTTATATACACTCATTTTAACCTCCATCCTCTTGGTGGGTATAAATATATAATCGCAAAAATAATAGTTTGGAATAATCAGGTTAATTTTAGAATTGTGAATATTTCATCATTGATAAAAATTATACACACGATCCGATTTCTCAAACCGAAACAATTATATTGGTTTGCCTTTTATCGGACACGAAAGATTTTACCTGTATGTCTGTGGCTTCGTAGAAGAAATTTGCCTGACTTGCAAATAGACAAAAAACAACTTACAAAGTATGCAAAATATGCCCAGACTTGGGCTTCTGTAGATGAGAATCTTGCTTCAAAAGCCAGAGATATATTAGCAGGGAGATGGGAATATGCCGGGGAACAAATCTCATTAAGCACTTTATCTGTAGAGATGAACAAAAATACATCTCCACTGGCAATGTATGGATTACATAGTTTTGAGTTTCTTTGGCTACTTTGTTTAGCCCATATCCAAAACTCCGATAATCGCTATTCTGTTTTTGCGAAGGAATGTATTTTGCAATGGATAAAAAAATATCCTCTGGGGACAGCGATAGCATGGGACCCCTATCCCACATCTTATCGTATTCGTTATTGGATATTAGCAATGCACCTCTGGCAGTGGAACGACGAGGAAATCCTTAATTCTCTGGCTGTTCAAACGAAATACCTTTCTAAATCTCTGGAATATCATTTAGAAGCGAACCACCTTATACAGAACCTCTGCGGATTGATTGTTAGTTCCGCAACCCTGTTTCCGTCCGAATTGACAGGTTTGCTACAACAATTAGAAACAGAATTACAGGAGCAAATTCTTGAAGATGGTGGACATTATGAGCGTTCTCCAATGTATCACCTACATGTGTTTTTAGATTTACTCACGGTGTTAGCGATATTAAGAGAGCCTCCTGAATTTTTGAAAGAAACACTTTCTAAAATGGTTAACTTTTTGGAGAATATGACGCTATCCGATGGGGATATTCCACTTTTTGGTGATACTGTTCATGGGCATTTGCCCTCTTTCGAAAAAGTTCTCCGTGTAGCCGAAAAATATATCCCTGCAAAAAAGCAGAAAACGCTACATAGCGGAGCTTTGTCTTTCCCTTCATCTGGGTACTATATCTATAAAAATAATTCTAATCCACGATTTGAAATGGTGATAAGAGCCGGCGAAGCCGGTCCTTCCTTCCAATTAGCCCATGCTCATTGTGACCAGTTAAGTTATGAATTTCTAATGGATAACCAACGGGTCATTGTAGATTCGGGAATGCATGGCTATGGATGCAGTCCTTTCCGCTCCTTTCAGCGTAGCACACGAGCACATAATACTGTATATATAGAGGGAGAGGAACAGTTAGAATGCTGGAGCACCTTTCGTGTGGCACGGAGGGGAAAACATCTATGGACATTATGGAAACCATACAAAGAAGGGCAATTGTTTGGGGGTAAATATCAGTATTTCAATGGGACAATACATTATCGTGCTTTACTTATCCTTCCTCAGGAGGGGTTATTATGCTGGGATTGGGTAAAGACACATCACCAAAAAATGCTTTATAATCTATTACATCTTCATCCTTCCGTGGAAGTGAGAATTATTAATTCTTTTGTTTTTTTGAAATGTGATAAAATAAAAATTTCTCTTTATCCTATTCAAAATGAAATGATAGAGATTGTTGCCGGGAGTTATTCTCCTCAACAAGGATGGTATTCAGAATTTTTTGGGACTGCAGACCCAAATCCTGTTATTGTTCTTAAAAAAACTTCTGCGAAAAATACTTTAACACAAAGTGGTTATTGGATTTCTTTTTATGATGATGAAACTAAATATCCGAAAGGAACAATTCAACAATGGGTAGAAGAAATCGGGAACGAAATACTCAACAGACCATAGTAAACGATACAGTTTCTTATTTTTTGCGTAAAACGGCTGTTTATGTCATTATCCCATTCTGGTTATTAGCCGTGGTCTTGACATTAAGTCCTTTTACAGGAGACCCTGCCGCACCTATAAAATATCTAATCATCAGTGTTTTTGTCATGCTTCTTTCCGCTATTACGCTGGGGATGACCTGGCTCGGAAATTTTCAGCCACAATTGAAGAAGTCCCTTGTTTTTATGCTAAGTGGTTTCCTGTTGTTTATGATGCTTGCCGCATTATTTGCGAGGAATAAAGGTTTTGCTATTAGCGAACTTGCTATATGGCTAATGCTCTGTGGGATAGCTTTTTTTGTCCATATCCTTATTACCGATGAGAAAGAGATGCGTTGGGTATTGAGTTGGGTTATGATAGCCACTGCTCTATCCAGTGTCTATGGTTTTTTCCAACTTTGGGGTATTGACCCGTTTCCATGGTCAACAAAGAATGTAGAAGAATATCGAGGACTTCCATCTTCGTATGCAAATCCTAATTTTGCGGGGCATGCCTTACTTTTTGCTGTGATTACAGGAATAGGGTTTCTTCTTATCCTGTGGGACGAATTAAAAAGATATCGGGAAGAAAAAAATCAAAAAACTTTTGTCTTGACACTTCTCAAATTATCCTTATTTGGTATATGTTTTCTTCTTACCATTACTCATCTTTATCTAACCAGAATGCGAAGTGTCCGTATTGCTATCGTTGTTGCAATTACCTTTTTTGTCTTTTATTTATGGATAGGAAAGAAATGGGGTATAAAGTCTATCGTCGCATTAGGAGGCGTTCTTATTACTTTTGCGGTTATAGGCATTATTGTAATATTTGCCTTATTAGCAAAGGGCTATCCCGAAGGTTCTTTACCTCTGGATAATTCCTTAAACCTGCGGGTTAATAGTTATTTTGGTGCGGCGCAGATGGTCCGAAACAAACCTATCTTAGGTTATGGTCCCGGTAATTACCGTTTTGAAAATATTCCTTATTGGACGAGATATGAAAAATTATGGTTTAACTTAGCCAAGAAGAGAAACTTTCATGTACATTGTGACCCTCTGGAGGCAATGACGGATTCGGGAATACCCGGAGCACTTTTCTATTTTGGGCTTATTTTTTTAGGTTTTATTGGAGGTTTAACTCTTGTAAAAAGGGACAAGCCTTTTCACGAACAGGTTTTAGGAGTTTGCATTGCTTCTATTTTTCTTGCTTTTGCAGTAGATGCTTGTTTTGGATTTAATATGCGTGTGCCGGTTTCCAGTGCCTTCTTCTTTTTATATTTAGGTTTATCTCAGGTAAATGTTGACGATGTAAGGCTGAAAATCAAAAAGTTTAAATGGCTGTATGTCGCTGCTTTTTGCATTTCTCTTTTACTTGTCATATTACAGTCTCGTTTTTACTATGCGGATGTTCAGTTACAAAGAGCCCGTGGCGGAATGTATTGGGCTCAGATATTTGCAAACCAACAGAAACTAAACTCTCGTGAACTAACACTTGAAAGAGCCTTACAAAATGCAACTACGGGAGTTCAGATTAAATATTTTGACCCACGCTTCTCAGAGATTACCGCTCGGATTTATATGACGCAGAATAATTTTGAGAAGGCACTCGAATATTTTGATAAAGCCATTTACTACGACTCGTATAATCCCGAATTATGGACCAGCCGTGCCCAGTGCTGTTTGAATTGGGTATATCGCTCACAAATAGAAAGAAAACCGTTGACACAATCCGTTGAAACAATATTGGAAGAAGCAGAAAAATCATTGAACAATGCTATCAAATACTGTGATTTATATCCGGATGCTTATGAAGGTATGTCCCGCACTTTGTTCTTCAAAACGGCATACTTAAAATTATCGGAAGAGAAGAAGCAGGAACTTATGCAGGATGTAATCCGATACGGCGAAAAAGCCTTTGAAACAGGTTTGCAAAATAGCCAATCCTTGCTACAAATACTTATACAGGCACATTTAGCAATTAAAGATTATGACGGTTGTGCGAAGGTTGTGCAACGCGCCCTTTCCGTTGAGCCGGGAAATATCGAACTCTGGTCAAGATATGCTCAAGTTATGAAGCAAAAGGGCTATCCGGATGAGTATTTATCGTTCCTTGAAAAAAATTATGCAAAGTTCAAAAAAGATGCCAAAACAATGGCTCCGACATTGTCTCAGTTAGCATTGATGATACATCAGGAAATATTAAGAAAAACAAACGACTCCCGTAAAGCGTCTGAAATTATTTTAGAAACCTTAAAACTAAATCCGGGAGACTTAACCACATGGGGAACTGTAGTTCAAACAGTTCCGCGAGAACAGCGGTTGGAAAATATCCGTAAATTAATGACCTATTTCAAGGACACACCTAATATTCCTGTTTTCATCCAAAAAATAAGTCAGCAAAAGGAACAAATTGATTGGTTGGAAATAACGCGTGATATCATTACGGGTATCGAACAAGATGAGAAAAATAAGGTTCCATATAAAACCATCGTTTTGAAATATGTCTGGATAGCAGAAGTCGTGTTTGACGAAAATACGACCTTAGAGAGTGAAAACAAGGGAGAAATTTTTGCGAACCTTGCTACTATTTACCAGAGGCTTCGCTTTGAAGACCGTGCTTTATCCTGTTTCCCATTTGCCAGTAAAGTTACAAGCAAAAGTACGCAATTGAAAGTAATGTATACATGGGCTGAAATTCTTTATAAGAAAAAGAAATATAAAGAGGCAGAAGAAAAATTACAACAGGCTTTACAGATTGACCCGAATAATACTCAAACCCGAGTTTTACTTGTGCAAACTTTGGTTCAACTCAAAAAAATACCTGAAGCAAAATTTGAATATCAGTCGCTAAAACAGTCTTTACCTGCCAATTCAAATGTGTTGAAAAATTTAGAACAACTCCTGGCTCCATATTTAAAAAACCAATAAGACAGGGATATAGTTATGGATATAAAATATGAAACAAATACAGCAAATCAAATAAGCAGTAATAATGCAGGCATACAATATACATCATTACTCCGACCCACCCTGATTTTGTCGGCTATTCTGCTGATAGCGGTTCTTATTGTATCCGTCGCTTATCAGATATTTGGACCTCCTATCCTGCAACGGCTGGAAGATAATGTTGGAGAGAATCTTATGAAACTTGCTCAAGCATTGGAACAAAATAAAAACACAGAAGATGCAAAAAGAATATACGAGATAGCCACACGCTCACGGTTTGCTGGCGAGTTTAATCGAACCTATGTGTTTTATCGTTTGGGTTACCTTTGCTGGGCAGACCAGGAATTTGAAAAATCTGCCGAATACTTGAAACAAGCAGTTCAATCGCAGGAATATCCCCAGAGAAGTGCGTATGAATTTTTGGTAGATTCTCTGTTGCGTATTGGGAAACACGAGGAAGCACTTCCATTTACAGAACAATGGCTACAAAAAGTTCAGAGACGGGAAGACCTTGAAAATGTCCATTATTATTTAGGACGAATTTATCAACTTTCGAATGACTTATCTAAAGCAGAGGAAACATGGATAAAAGGACATAAAATTTTGCCCGGTGGTAAATCGTCTTTTGAACTTGCTTTTCTATACAAGAAACAAGGGGATTGTAAAAAAGCCGTTTATTATGCGGAAGCGGTATTAAAAGCAGGATTGTTAACCTCACGCGAATCTGCTATTAAAAAACTTATATCCCAATGTGGCTCTACTAAATAAAATTTGTTGGTAATATTGAAATAAGTTAGGGACGATATTCGGATAAGTTTTATTGGGCTAATTTTAGTAGGTTTTTAGGATATTTTTTGCTCTTGTCTTTTTTAATGTTAATACGGTCGCCCAGATATTTTTCCTGTGCCTGTTCAACAGGATTGCCTTTTATCTGTCGTGATTGTTGTGCCTGACGGCGTGCTGCCTGTATTTCCCGTGCTTTAACAAGTCGTTCCTGAACTTTAGCATCACTTTCAACCTGGACATGGTCTAATGCAACAAGCATTGGAAATGCAGGACCACTGCACATAAACTCTGTTACATTTTTCCACACGGCATCTGCTTCAACTCGTTTTGTTAATTCCGTCTTTTCCTGATAATGTTTGGGTTGTTGGGGTGGACATGTAAACAATATACCCTTCCAGAAACTATACAGGAACTCTGTGGAACCATTTCGTATTCCCCGTGCCGTTTCAACTGTGCCCAAAATAGGCGTATTCATATTCCCCTCAACGAATTTCTCTTTTGTCTGATGCCCAAACGCAGTAATCCCTCTCCATATCCATTTATAAGGACGCAAAGCAGGTTCTTCGGGATTACCTAATGGACCTACATACGCAGGTTCAATAGCAGTTGCAGATATTGCAAATATCAAACCTACAAAGAGCATTAATAAAGCAAACCTTGTCATTTCAGGTTCTCCTAATTCAAAATCATTTATAATAAATTTATTCCTATTGTAGTATAATATAGCATTATTTTAACACAATATCAATTTATTTTAAAATACTTTACAATATTTTGACAAGTAATAAATATTCAAAAAATTATACTGTTGGAGTTTTCTTATGTATCGCCCCGAAGTAAAGATTTTAGATGTGACCATTCGAGATGGTGGATTAATGAATAACTGGGATTTTCCTAAAAGTATGGTCAAAGAGGTTTTTTATGGTCTGGCGGAAGCGGGAGTGGATTATGTAGAGTTGGGATACCGTGCAGATAAGCGAGTATTTTCCACAGATGAGTTTGGTCCATGGCGTTTTTGCGATGAAGAAGACCTACGCGATGTGGCTTATGAATGTGATACAAAGATAGCGGTAATGTGTGATGTTGGCAGGACAAATTTAGACGATTTTGTGCCAAAGTCAGAAAGTATTATTTCGATGGTGCGCGTGGCATGTTATGTTCCCGAAGTAGATGAAGGATTAAAAATTGCACAATACATGAAAGACCTGGGATATGAGGTGAGTTTAAATTTAATGGCGGTCTCCACAGTAGAAGAAAGTCTGGTAAATGAGGCTTTGAAAAAAATAGCCCAATCTCAGGTGGATTTGGTTTATATAGTAGACAGTTTTGGTTATTACTATTCGGAGCATATTCGATATTTAACAGAGAAATATATCCATGCACTTCCGGGCAAGGCAATAGGGATACATACCCATAATAATCGGCAATTGGCTTTTTCCAATTCGGTAGAGGCACTTTTAGCAGGAGCACAGTTTGTAGATTGTAGTTTGTATGGCATGGGTAGAGCCGCGGGAAATTGCACGACAGAACTTATGCTAAGTTTTATGGATAACCCGAAATATGATTTAAGACCTGTTCTGGATTTGATAGAACGGTACTTTATCCGTCTGAAAGAGGACCTGAAATGGGGATATGAATTACCCTATCTTGTTACGGGGGTATTAAACCAGCACCCAAGAACGGCTCTATCATATATTAAGGAGCAAGGACAGGGTTCGAAACGCAGTTTGCGAGATTTTTATGAAGCCCATATTCGTCAGATAAAATCTAAATAATCATAGATTACGGTATAAAACAAGATTATAAAAAAACAATGGATAACTTATTTGGAAAATCCGAACAACCCAAATCCCTTGCCTATATGCCTTTGGCACGCCGAGTTAGTCCTCGCACAGTAGATGAACTTATCGGGCAGGATGCTATATTGGGTCCGGGAAAGGCATTACGGCGAGCCATTGAAACCGATTGTCTTACCTCTTTAATCTTGTGGGGACCCCCGGGTAGCGGAAAAACGGCTCTGGCACGGATTATTGCCCGACGCACACAATCGTTCTTCGAACCTATTAATGCGGTTACTTCAAATGTCCGTGAATTACGAACGGTATTGGAAAAGGCACGATTGCGTTTGCAACGGGAGAAACGACGCACGATTTTATTTATTGATGAAATACATCGGTTTAATCGTTCACAGCAGGATGCCTTGCTTCCCGATGTAGAAATGGGTCATGTAATATTGATTGGTGTCACGACTGAAAATCCCTACTTTAGTATTGTTTCTCCTTTACTTTCCCGCTCCCAGATTTTCCGTTTTGAACCGCTCAATGAAGAAAGTATCTTTCAGATTTTACAGAAGGCACTCCAACATCCTCAAAGTGGTTTTCAGGATTGTGAAATTACCTTTGATGATAAGGCACTGCGTTTTCTTGCTCGATACGGTGAAGGCGATGCAAGACGAGCCTTAAATGCTTTGGAACTTGCCATACTTACAGCAAAGGCGAATAACAAAAAAATTTATATTGATATGGCACTTGTTCAGGATTGCGTCTCTGAAAAACTCCTGCACTATGATAAAACAGGCGATGAACACTATGATATTGCTTCTGCCTTCATTAAAAGTATTCGAGGGAGCCATCCCGATGCAGCCCTATATTGGATGGCTCGTATGTTAGAGGCAGGGGAACCACCTCGATTTATTGCTCGCCGTTTATGTATTGCCGCATCAGAAGACATTGGTAATGCAGACCCGATGGCTCTTGTTGTTGCCGTCTCTGCATGGCAGGCTACCGAATTTATTGGTATGCCCGAGGCTCGGATTATATTGGCACAGGCAGTAACTTATCTTGCGTGTGCTCCCAAAAGCAACGCATCGTATTTAGCCATTGAAAAGGCTATGGAAATGGTAAAATCGCAAACTACTGTCCCGGTTCCTCAGGCACTTCGGGATACCCATTATCGCGGTGCAGAAATGTTAGGACATGGTATCGGTTATCAATATCCACATGATGCGGAAGAAGGTTACATCCCTCAGGATTACGGTTTGCAACGAGGCATTTTCTATCAGCCCTTACCACGCGGTATGGAAAAAACATTTTTGGAACGATTAAAACATTGGTTTGAAATAGACCAACAGTTAGAAAAAGAACAGAAAGAACATAATGAGTGATGGCAATCCCAAAAAAACAGCATGGAAACCTTTTTTGTTTGGCTTTTTATTAGGAATTTTTCTTACGATCTTCCTTGCCGTTTTCGGAATTGTTATTGGAGCAAAGACATTAAAGTTCTGGATAGCCAAAAAAGAAATGGTCTCATTAAAAACGCCGAAGATACAATCTCATCAAAATCTGGATTATTCAGCAACCGCAATAAGTATGGAAGGAAAGGAGATTTCTTTCAATGATTTCAGGAACAAGCCTTTGTTCATATTCGTATGGCATCCCGAATGTGTTTATTGTCTTTCAACCTTGATGACGGTTCAGAAACTCTATGATGAGATTAAAGATATGAACATGTCCGTATTGGCACTGACAGAAGGTAAAAAACAAGATATTGAAAAGGTGCAGAAAGAGTTAAATATTTCAATTCCTATTCTGATGGTCAAAAAAGAATTTTTGAGGTCTTTATGTGGCGATAATGTTCCCTGTGGTTTGATTATTAATTCGCAGGGAGGGATTGTTTATTCTCATATAGGAAGTGCTAACTGGGGTGATACGGAAATTATTCAGTATTTTATAAATTTGGCGGAGAATTGAATTGGGACGCGTCTAACTCGTTCAACTGTTCATGCGTGGGGATGGGTTCTTAAATAGACCTCGCGGAGATGTTCAATACTAATATGTGTATAAATCTGTGTCGTGGATAATTGCTCATGTCCCAAAATTTCCTGCACAACACGCAAATCTGCTCCACCGTCTAACATGTGCGTTGCGAAACTATGTCGCAGCGTATGAGGAGAAACATCATCACGATAAGGCAATACCTCTCTTGCATATCTTTCGACAATACGCTGAATACTTCGCGTCGTAAGCGGTCCGCCCCGTGCATTAACAAAAACAATATTATGTGTAGGCTTCCCTAATTCCGACCGAACCAGCAAATATTTCATTAGATATTGTTTCGCATAGGAACCCAAAGGGACAAGCCGTTCCTTTCGGCGTTTTCCAAACACACGGACAAGCCCAGAACTCAAATCCACCGAAGCAATGGTAAGTGTTGCACACTCATTGGCACGCATACCGGTGGAATAGAGAACCTCTAACAAAGCGCGGTCCCTCAAAGAAATGGGGTCTTCACCATCTACCGCATTAAGCAACTTTAATACCTCATCTATGGATAATACGGCGGGTAAGTAACGACGCTGTTTAGGAGTGCGTGTTGTCATGACGGGGTTTGTTTCCAGCAATCCCTGCCTAACAAGAAAACGATATAGGGTTTTTAATGCGGAAAGTTTTCTGGATGCTGTTTTCACAGACCCGCCCGAACTTTGGACATGCGCAAGAAAAGAACGGATGTCGTTTCGTGTTGCTTTCTTTAATGTTTCAAGGTCTGCAATAACGCGTTGCTTGCGTGTTTCTTCGGCATCCGTTGAAAAGGCTTGTGCTTTATTCTGAATATAATCACAGAAATGCTCTAAATCACACTCATACGCCCGAATTGTATGTGCAGAAAGTCCCCTTTCAACCCGTAAATGTTCAAAAAAATATTCCAGCGATGAATCAATCATAATTTGTTTATTTTAACAATGATTGATTATAACCTCAAATTTCTCGGGAATCGTCTTCCGTTTCTTCAATGGCAACCTGATGTTTACAATCCGGATTGGGGCAGACTAAAAGTTTTTTACCACCGCGTTTCTTTTGTAGAAGTGTCCAGGAATAGCCACATTTCGGACAGGGTGTATTTTTTTGTATTTCACCGTTCAAGATTACCTGACAATCCGGATAGTTTGAACAACCTAAAAAGCGACCGCGCCTGCTCATACGATATTGAAGTTTTCCCCCACATCCTTTTCTGGGACACTCTATGTTCAAATCCATCGGTTTGGTGAACCGACATTTAGGATATTTCTCACAGCCGTAAAATTCCTCGTTATTCTTCGATTTGCGAATAACAAGGTTTGCACCGCATTTGGGACATTTCTCATCTGTTTTTTGAGGTTCTTGCGATACAATTTGTGATAATTCACCATTTTCATCAAAGGCATATATAGATTTGCACTCCGGGTAGCCTGTGCATAGGAGTATGGGTCCGGACTTGGTATAGCGAAGGTTTAACGGTTTCCCACAGTTAAGGCATTTTTTATCCGTCTTGCGGTTTAATACTTTGGGTAAGGATTTAATAGACTTACAATCGGGATAATTGGGACAGGCAAGGAAAAATCCGAACCTGCCTTCACGCACTTCAAGCACGGTTCCACATTTTTCACAAACAACATCCTTGCCGAAGATTTCACGGACTATATTTCTTTGTGCTTCGGTTAGGTCATTTTGGAATGCGTCATAGAAATTTTTCAGTAAGTTCTGCCATGTTAGTTTTCCATCTTCAATCTCATCCAGTTCTTCTTCCATCTTTGCTGTGAAACTGTAATCTAAAATATCCGGGAATAATTGGACTAACAGACGATTTACTTCCTCTCCTAAAGGTGTTGGTTTTAATCTCCCTTTTTCACGCACAACATAGCCACGGTCACGAATTGTTTTCATTGTCGGAGCGTATGTGCTGGGTCTGCCGATACCTTTCTCTTCTAAAGCACGAATAAGGCTGGCTTCAGTATATCGGGCGGGTGGTTTTGTAAAATGCTGTTCCCCTAAAAAATCTGTACCCTGCACATCTTCGTTTACCTGAAGTGCGGGTAATCTTTGTTTTCCATTTTCTTCATCACCGTTGGTATCTTCCTGTGTCTCTTCATAGATAGTTGTAAATCCATCGAACACGGGTGTGGTATCTGTGGCACGAAAGACAAATTTTTTCTGGGCACCTTCAACCTCTACGATAAGTTGCTTAAAAATGGCAGGTGTCATTTGTGATGCGAGAAATCGTTGCCAGATAAGTGTATAAAGTTTGCACTGGTCTTCGGATAAATACTTTCTAACTTCTTCCGGGGTTCGTGTGGCAGAGGTAGGTCGTATGGCTTCGTGAGCGTCTTGAGCCCCTTTTTTGGAACGGTAATAATTAGGTTTCTCTGGCAGGTATTTATCACCATATTTTTGCAGGATGAAATCACGCACCTCTGAAATGGCATCCGGTTCAATACGAAGAGAATCCGTTCGCATATAGGTAATTAAACCGACGGCACCTTCTTCGCCCAATTCAACACCTTCATAGAGGTCCTGTGCCAACCGCATGGTATATTCGGGAGCGAAACGAAGTTTGCGAGAGGCTTCTTGCTGAAGGGTGCTGGTGATAAAGGGAGGAAGAGGATTTCGGCGAACATCCTTCTCTTCGATACTATCAACGCGGTAATTCTTTATATCCTTCAGCTGAGAAATAATCGCTTGCGTTTCTGTTTCATTGGCTAACTGAGGTTCCTTACCCTCTATTTTCACAAGTTTGGCAGAAAAGGATTCGCCATTCTGTTTTTCAAAAGTTCCCTGTATTGTCCAGTATTCTTGTGTAATAAAATTACGAATTTCCTCTTCGCGTTCACAGACCAAACGCACAGCAACAGACTGCACTCGTCCAGCACTTAATCCTTTACGGACAGACCATTGCACTAATGGACTGAGTTTATAGCCCACAAGACGGTCTAATATCCGTCGGGCTTGTTGGGCATTTACAAGGTTCATATCAATACTGCGGGGATTTTTTATAGATTCACGGATGGCTTTCTCTGTAATAGCGTTAAAAGTAATCCGTTCCACAGGTTTCTGGGTGGGTCGTAGTATCTCTGCAATATGCCAACCAATGGCTTCCCCTTCACGGTCCGGGTCGGAGGCTATAATAACTTTATCCGTTTTCTCTGCTTCTTTCTTTATCTGTGTGACGACTTTTCGTGATTTCGGAAGTATGGTATATTCCGGTTTAAAATCATTTTTAAGGTCAACTCCCAATCGCTCTTGAGGTAAGTCACGAATATGTCCATAACTGGATATTACATGGTAATTCTTCCCTAAATATTTATTAATTGTTCGTGCTTTCGCAGGAGATTCTACAACAACTAAATATTTACTCATGTTTATACTCCATTATTCTTTTTCATAACTTATAAACGGTATATTTTTTTAAATCTTTCTCTCTGTTATCAAATTCATAAATTAACATACACCAAACGAATGTCATTGGATAGACCAATTATCCCATATTTTACAGGAATTATTTCTACACACAGCCAGCGGAGATACCATAAAAAAATCAAAAATATAAGGGTAACTAAAAGGATTACATAAAAATAGAATTATCTCCAACCGCCACAGAGATTATTATTCTCATATTCTCAATAGGATAGCGTCCCGTAAGGACTGTCTCTATTATCTCTACCAATTTTTCTAAATCTATCCTTCCCCGAACATTATCTATTTGTTCAAGAAGTATGATTCTGTCTATTGGTGAAAGCATCTGGTAATAATGTAACCGTTGTAGGGCGCAATAAGCCTCATCTGTCAGCCTTATTCGGTCATTTTCGGGAAGGTAAAAGGTTGTGGGGACTAATTTGGGTAAATTCCTTGAAGTTATCTTTTTTGTCCCCTTTCGTTTTTCCCAAACTCGGTTTAAAGCACTTTCAATATCCGAAAGTTTATATCCCTGACGGCTCAATTTCCGTCGGATAACCGTTTTGGATACCTTTTCCGAATGGCTTTCTTTGATTAAAGACCATATCTTATCTTCAATTTTCTTTATTTCTGAATTCATATTTTAATTTAAAAAGAACCCTTCAACTTTGTTGTTGTTTTATGATGATGTTTAAATTATAATTTTATCTACCAGTAAAAATCAATAACAGGGGAAAAGGATGATATGCTAATAATGCTACAAGGATTGTCTTGTTGCGTTATGGCATGATGTCATCCATATAACGCGCTTTTTTCTTTTCCATCTCTTCACGGATAGCGGATTGTTCTTTCAATCTTCTTTTTGCCCTTTTTGACTTGACGGGACCCAGAACAGGGGGACGGAACCAGATGACGAGTAAAATAATGGTTATTGCGAAGGCAATTTCTACATAAGCAATCCATTTGGGTATGTATGCCTCTAAATTCCAGAAATCATAAAGAGGGGTTGCCCAATCGGGGACTTCTGCAGGGGTGCCATCTTCTCGAAGAGCCCTCATGCTTGTATTTACCTTGAACCAGACAACTAAAATTACGAACACATGGACAATAATATGCATGAAAACAAGGTAAATGGTTGTCTCAATGGTATAGAAAATTACAGGAAGGGACCATTTCCTTGTAACAATAATGATGGGTATCATAACCACAAGGGCGATAGCATAGATTTTCCAATTATCCTCAAAATGCCCATAAATAAGATTATAGAATTCTGTAAATGTCATATATCCTGCCTCTAATTTGTTCAATTAAAAAAACTTTTTTGGAAGATACATCTGACAGATATTATATTAAAAAAGTATGTAGGTATAAAAGGGCAAACGAATAAATATAATACATAGATAATATATATCTTTAATTTTAACGGATATTATTTATTTTGTAAACCCTCACAATTTAACTTATAATTCTACCTGTATGTTCTTTTGAACTCACAATTTATTTTTAAGGGAAAAACCATGATACGGAAGATTATCTTGATTACTGTTGGGGCTACATTGGTTGTTGGTGCCATCGCAGCAGGGTTTACACTTTTGATGGATGATTATTATACGGCGACTACATTGTTAGTAATGACGCCTGTTCCGTTAAATTCTCGGGACTATATTCCCAGTATTGTAGATGGCAGGGAAGACACCCCTTACCGTGTGAGTTTCCTCACTTTGAATGACATTCCTTCTTTCCCTATGCCGGATTATGAACAGATCTATAACTCGGATGAAATTATTGAACAGGTTCTTCTTTATCTTTTACAAAAAGAAGAATATAAAGATGTAAAGTTAAGTAGAACCAAATTGCGGAAATCAATGACTATAAAATCGAAAATCTTTTTTCAGGGGACGAACCAGATTCAATATCAACGAATAATTCAATTGCAATTTACTTCTAAAAATCCACAACTATCGGCGGATGTCTGTAACTATTGGGCAGATTTGGGAATGGCAAAGATTGAAACTCTCCGCCAGGACCCGTTAAAAGATGGTGTTGCCTATCTTGAAAAAACACTCAACAATAAAAAGGTTGACCTTGCGAATAGCAGAAAGGCGTTAGAGCTGTTAGAAGCAAGTTATCATTTGCCCAGTATGGAAATGCGTATTCAAGAATTGGAAAATCAAATTACATCATTCAAAATACAGCAAACCAACCTGAACTTGGAAATTGAACAATTAGCCAGAGAGATAGAATTAAACGCAAAGGGGCAAACAAATAAGACCCCTGTGCCAGGAACGGAAAATACTCCTCCGGATGTAGAGCAATATAAAAAGGAACAAATCTTAAAAACAGCTCAAAAAGAAGCCTTACAGAAACAGATTACAGATTTGGGACAGGAAATTGCCCATCTTAGGCAAGTTTATGCAGAGAAAAAGATGGAAAAAAAGAAATTAGAGGATGAAGAAATACAATTGAAACAGATTGTTGAAAACTTAAATATAACTTATCAGAATGCATTAGCGAATCTTGAAAAATCTCAGAGCGAATTACGAATTGCCTCCAAAGCCTTAACCCCTCGTCAGAAAGCCGGTCCCCCTCGAATGCTTTATATCCTATCCGTTATGGTTTTAACAGCCATTGCCGTGCCGACAATATACATTGGACTTCTTGTAGCCAATTACTATCTTAATAAGTTTGAGAAGGAACTTACACTGCCTTCTTGAAACCGAATCAAAAACGGAGTAGATGAAAATTAACGAATGAATTTTAGTTCATGAATAATACTTTGCAGACAAAGAAATCAGGCGTTTTAGAGGGGGCATTCTGGTCATGGTTAAGCACGGTTATTAATCTTGTAGCACTGTTAATTGTCGGTAAACTGTTTGCTATTTCTCTGAATAAGGAGGAAGTGGCGGTTTTTTCATTAATACTGGTCTGGGCAGATGGCTTTGTCCTGTTTTTTGGTTATGGATTACAGGTATCTATCCCGAAACTTATCGGTGGTGCTTCGGATGAATTAAAGGGGAATTTGTCATCCTCATTACTTACCTTTTCCCTATTGAATTCCATTGCAATATCCTTGATTACACTTATCGTCTGGGGAATATTCTACGGACTTTGCTCCGTTCAGAACGGTTTTTCGCACTCCTCTCTTCTGCTCTCTTATTTATGGATAGTCCCATTTCTCTTTATCGTTGGTTTGCTAAGGGATGTGTTACTTGCAAACCTTTCCGGTTTTCAGGTTTTTGGGAAAAGGGCTATAGGCGTTGCAATTGCGTCTGTATTACAGGTTATTTTTTCCGTTATTGTTTTGGTCATTTTGAAGGGAAAAATAGTTTCATTATCCTTTGCATATATTTTAAGTTACTTTTTAACGGTTATTCTTTTATGGTGGTCGCTGCCAACAGGACATTCCTTTCGATTAGATATAGCACAAATTATATCTGCAATAAAATTTAGTTGGGTGCTGTGGATTAATACGATTCTTAATTATCTGGTTCAGCGATTTGATACGGTAGTCCTGTTATTTTTAACAGGCAGTCCCGTTCAGGTTGCAGTTTATGAAATGGCAAAAAGGCTATGTCATATCGCTTCGCGTATGCTAAATTCACTACTCCTGCCCTACCTTCCCCGTATTTCAGAATTGTTTGCCACGAAAAAAGAAAAAGATGCGGAATGGTTTTTTATCCAATCGCAAAATGTTATTGCTATATTGAGTTTTTTAGGTATCTTTTTCCTGCCTTTTATTCAAAAATACATTATTTTGTTCCTATTTTCTAAAGAATATATGGAAATCACTACTATATTAGTCCCGTTATTAGCAGGAATTGTGTTTGCCGTATTATCAGGTATCTCCGGACAAACGCTTATTGCCACAAACCGCCCTTATGTGGTTACAATAACAAATATAGGGACAGTGGGTATCAATTTAGGACTAAATTTTTTGTTGATACCCTATATAGGTATGGTCGGGGCAGGATGGGCTTCATTAATAAGTTTCTTTTTTTCGTATTTAATACAAACCATCTGGGTAAGGAAAACCTGTATTTCGTTTGATTGGAGAAAAGTATTACTTCCTCAGGGTATTTTCTTGTGTTATCTATTACTTTATGTCTTTTACCCGGGTTCCCTTGCTATCAATTTCGTGTTTATTCTCGTTTTACTTATAATATCCTATTACTTTAAACTCATCCCCTTTGAGTATTTGTGGGTTCGACTGATAAAAATCGTCGGTATGAAAAAATAGGCAAATGAAAATAAGAAAAGAAAAGGAAAACTATGGATACAAGGTTATCAATCTTACAAACGGCATTGATTCTATTGTGTGCAGGTGCTATGGCTCAAGAGAATATAGACCCTTCACGATTTGCAGGTGAAAGATGGTTTGGATTGTATTTGAACAAAGGTAAGGTAGGATTTATGCAACAGGTCCTATCCTTAGGAGAGGGGGGACGCGTTTATTTTACGGAAGAGGGAACATTCCGTATGAATATGAGCGGGGTAAAACAGGAGATGAAAGTAAGTTCGTTGCGAACATACTCACATACAGGCGAACTCATTTCAATTGACTATACATTAACGGATTTACTATCAACGACCGAATTCCATGCTCAGGTGCAAGATAACCAACTGAAATTAATAAAAAAGTTAGCAGGACAAAGTGTGGAACGCTATTTGCCCCTACCTCAGGAAAAGTTAAAGGATGCCTTAAAATTTCAGTTATGGATGACCCAAAAACCGAAAGTAGGGGATGAATTAGTTTCCTTCCTTTTTGAACCGTTATATGAACAGGAACTTACCTGCATTTCAACGATTGTTGGAACTGAAGAACGGCTATTTAACGGTGTAACAACAAAGTTATACAAAATCCAGACGAAAGTGAATATTCTCAATCTGGAACAGACTTCGTATGTTACGGAGGATGGTCTGGTATTGGAAGATATTGCAGGTGAAATTTTCACCATGCGATTGGAACCTAAAGAAATAGCCCAGGATATTAATTATAGTAATGATGTGCTCGTTTCCAACGCTGCAATTGTAGATAAACCTATCAAAAATCCCCGCGAACGCGAACACTTGAAATTAATATTAAACGGACCTTTGAAAGAAAACCATCTCTTTTGTGATGAGCGTCAGCAGATAACCGCGGACGGAGATAAATTCATCTTTACCGCTACAAAATTAAATGCAGAATCCATACCAAAACTAACATTTCCCGTGCAGGATGAAGAAGTAAAACGCTGGGCAGAACCCAGTAGTTTTGTGCAAAGTGACCACGCGGAAATGATAAAAACTGCGAAAGAAATTGTTGGAGATACAACAGATGCGTGGGAAGCCGTTCAAAAAATATGTGCCTGGGTTAATGAGAATATGAAGACCTCTTATTCCGCACAATTGACCAACGCTCTGGATGTATTAAAACATCGTGAAGGGGATTGCACAGAGCATAGTTTGCTCTTTGTGGGTCTCACCCGTGCCTTAGGTATCCCCGCACGAGAGGTTGCAGGTTTAATTTATGTAAATTCGCCCAAACCCGGTTTTTATTTCCATCAATGGGCAAAGGTATGGATAGGCAAGTGGATTGATGTTGACCCGACATTCAATCAACCACTGGTGGATGTAACCCATATTAAAATCGGAGAAGGTGATATTATCGAACAAATTAAATTAATACCTCTCGTCGGTAGAATACAAATAACAGTAACAGAAGAATAAAAACAACCTTTTTACCTGCTTATCCCTATAAAACAGAATAATCGGAATACAGAAGACGATAACTTATAAGACATAAATAAAAGATATGTTTTTTTAATAGTGAATTTTTCCGTGAAGCAGGGACTTAAATTTCCGAAGCGAAGACGGTTCAATTAAAGGGAGAGTGAAGATTTTTTGTTAAGAGAAATTAACCACAGAGGACACGGAGGAAGATTTTACACAGAGGACACAGAGGGGGTTTTATTTACGGTAAGGGGACGGATTTAAAAATGGGGAGGAGTCGAAAGATTCTTTGCGTATACATTGTGAACTTTGTGCAAGGTCTTTGTGCCCTTTGTGGTAAGAAGAATTAACCACAGAGGACACGAAGGAAATTTCAGATACGGTAAGGGCATGGAATAAAAAATGGGGAGGAGTCGAAAGATTTTTTGCGTATACATTGTGAACTTTGTGCAAAGTCTTTGTGCCCTTTGTGGTTAAAGAATTAACCACAGAGGACACGAAGGGAAGAATACACAAAGGACACGAAGGAGATTTTACACAAAAGGCACAAAGGGGGATTTATTTATGGTAAGGGGACGGAATTAAAAATGTGTAGAGATGAAAAAATTTTTCGCCTCTACATGATATTGATTGCATATCAATTTTATAACGGGGAATTGCGTTATTGACGATGTCTGGACGGAATACACGAAGAGGGCGATTGCCAATCGCCCCTACAATACATCTTTTTTATCAGGGGCACTGCCGTGCAGGCGGGATTAGACGATTTAAAACCCGCCTGCCTGGCAAGGCTGCCTGGCAAGGTCGCCCTAACGCTATATTGATTGTATATCAATTTTATAATGGGGACTTGCGATATTGATATGGATATTAACTATACAGTCATATTTTAGAAAGTAGCGTTGTCGTTATATTAATTTTGATAGTTTTGTTTTAAATATTCCCATTTGTTGGTGATAACGATTATGGCGTAATTGGATCGGATGTGATTTATGTCTGCTGTTTCTTTTCTGTAAAACTTATATAAGCGCCGAAAAGGATAAGTAAGGCTTCGATAGTCCAGAAGATAAGAAGGGAATTCCATGCTCCGCGGGTAAAGCCATAACTATGCAAGCCCACTCCTAATAGGTTAACTCCCCACCATGAGAAGGAAACGATAATACCTAACATAATAGAACCTAATGCCTCACCAAGGCTGTTAATAATTCTCCCTAAGTGAGCATGGATTACAATCAAACACCAGAGGACAATTAATAAAGCCCCATTCTCTTTTGGATCCCAACCCCAGAAACGCCCCCAACTCTGTAATGCCCAGATACCGCCTAAAACGGTGCCTATGAAAGAAAAAAAGAAACAAAAGCATATCGTTCCGTATATACCGCGTGAAAGCCGTTTATAAAAATTTATGTCATCTTTTTTGATTTTAAATAATTTTCCCAAAATCCAGACATGTCCAAAAGCACTGGCTAATAAGCCTGCCCCATATCCAATGACAATGGTTGTTACATGAACCGTAAGCCAAAAATTGGTATCTAAGACCGCTACAAGGCTGGGCATGGTATCTGTGCCTTCTTTCATCTCATAGCGATTGGCTATAAATAAGCCCAGCAAACCTAAAAAACTGGCGAGACTTAACGAAATATTATCTTTGGTGAAACGCTCAATAATGAATGCCAACAAAACAGATGTGGCTGTAGAAAACAAAATTGTTTCGTAAAGGGTCGTTACAGGGGGTCTTCCACGAATAATACAACGCAAAGTAATGGCAAGAATAAGTAAAAGTAAAGCAAGTGTATTTACGGAAAATACGCTAAATTTTAAAAATTTGTTTTCAACAGAAAGCCACCATATTGCGGTTATAATCAAAGCCAAAAAGAATATCCATTGGCTATAGAATAAAAATTTTCCTTTGTAATATAAAACCTCCAGATTTATTTTTTCCCCTTCTCCTCTTTTTTCTGCTATTTGTGTAACATCTTTTACCAATTGTGTCCATAACTTTTTGAATTGCTCTGTATTTCCTTTTTCTTGCTCTAATTTTGTAAAAAGCAGGAAAAGATGAATATCGGGTATATTTTCAGTGGAAGGGTCGAAGATTTGAATGGCGGTATCTAAAGGAGAAAGCCATTCTTTTTTTGATGGGTCATCCGAAGGAATAACTGTAAAATGCTCTGCTTTTTGAACAAGTTGACTTATTTCGCCCAATAGATTGCGAATTACTAATAATACTTCTTTTGTTTCTTCCTCCTTCATAGTTTGAGAAATTTCTTTGAGTTTTTTCTTTATTTGTGGAAATGTTTCAACAATTTCTGCTAAATAAACCTCTTTTCTGTCAGGGAAGAATTGGGCTAATAAGGAATTTGATGAGATGGGATACTTATACCGCGTGAAGTCCAGATAACCTATAATTTCTTCAAAAGTGAGGAGGTTATCGGCTAAGTTGAGAACCTGTTCCTGAATACGCGTTCGTTGAGCAGGAGGTATCTGGGAGTATCTCTGTGCTTGATTCATTAGTTCTTCGCGGGCAGGAAACAATTCATTGTAAGCATATCGGTCTCGTTTTTTCTCATGTCCCTGTAATCCTAAGTTTTCCAATACAGATAGGTCGTGCACAATAAACACCGGGTATTGTTTGGCTATATCAGGGTAGAATAGGCAATTTAAGAACCACTCTGTCGGGGATAAACTTTTTCCTTCTGGATTTTTTATGGATGTTTTTCCGCTCAATCGTAGAAGTAAAAATCGGGCATGGGTGCTCAATGGTTTTATGCGTCCATCAGATTGAATAGGTAATTTTTCCGCTAATGTTATTATTTCCTTATCCCATTGAGGCATGATTAATTTTGCGGTTTGATGGACTTCTATAGGTAATTCTGTAGTATTTAATGCACCAAATCCACAAATAATAATAGATGATATTAAAAAGAAAGTCATTTAACTACTTACGCTCCTCTCGAACTTTTCAGAAATCTTATTAATTTTTGGGAAAAATGTAATAATAAACCTATGGAAATGATTATGCATGAATACAGTGGAACTTGTTCAGCAGGGTTTTTTGTTACTGCAAGAACAGAAAAAACAGGGGTAGCAGGGTTGTCGGTTGCTGTTCCCCAGGATGCTTGATACAGTGTAAAACCATGAAAACGAAGCGGTTCATTCATTCGTATTACAGTCCTCTGTTCCCAATCCCCTGTAGAATATACCACTTCACTTGCAAAGAATCGCGGTTTGTTGGTTCGGGGATAAAATTCCTTAACAAATTTTTCTAATTTGATGGAAAAAGGGAGTTCCATTCTTTGATGTCGTATTCCCATTGAATATAATGTATCCCCTATTTCAAAAACCCATGGCTGTTTCTCTCCACCCCAGAGCATTCCTAAGTGATGTTGTTCCTTTGTAGAAATTTCTACATAGATACCTGCAAGATTTAATTCTTCTTCCCGTTCAGAGGGTGCAGGTTCTAACAGCACTCCCTGAATACCCTGTTCTACACCGGGAATGGTAAATCGGGGTTTGGCGTTTTTCATAAAACGCATTAATGTTATTTCGAAGGGAAATTCTTTTGAAAAAAAACTCTTTCGTAAGGCTCCATGTAGTTTGGAAAACTGTTCCTGTGGGATAACCCATTCGGTAATAGGTATTCTTTTTTCTTTATCCAATTTCCAGATATAAATTTCCCATCTTCTTGTATCTTCAAATGTGCTTTTTGTTTCGCCTTCAAGCAGTGAAATTTGACCATAACTTCCCCAGAGCTCACCCCAAAATCCGCCCAATATAAGTAAAATGACGCCGCCATGTGCGATAAGCATTCCCGGTTTTTTGAGACTTTTCGGGGCTAATAGAACTCCTCCGATAAATAAGTTTAGTAATAAAAGAACCATGAGTAAACCCCCTCCCGGTAGAGGAAGAGGTATATAATTTCCTAACCAGTGCAATACAAAAATAGATTCAAAATATTTCTTTTGAACCTCATAAATTCCGTGTTCTGTTTGAGCCAAAGTTCCAAAAAATACAATCACCATCAGAAAGAAAAGTATTACGACCGATAATTTATATGACCCTAAAAAACGGAGAATTTTTTTCATCTTATTACTTCCATATTCACTTTTTAATTTTTTATTGCAAGCGAATTACATAATTTAATAAAGTTATCCCGCTGGAGAGCAACTTCCTTTTCCGGTCCTGTCATTTTAACAAACAAGGTTTGATTTTCCAGTGAACAAACAGTCCCCAAAAGACGATAATTCTCATGAGTAGTCCCTTGCATATCTTCGTAGTTGCCTGTGATATCCAAAAGTTTACATTGTTTCCCTAAAATAGTAATGTCTGTTAGTTGTTCAATAGCCTGATTATCTATATCCCTTTTGCCCATCTGATTTGCCCAGCGTTTCAGATTTGCTTCTACTCCACCTGCTTGCGACATTAATACACTGATATAACACTCCCATAGTGAATTTTCGCCGGCATTGAAAGAGACAATTCGCATTGGCTTACTGGTATCTTCCTGCCAGCCTTCCGGTGTTTCCCATAACAATTCTAATTTTCCAAAACCACCTGCGGGGAGAGATGAATTTCCCATATCTGTTCTATTTCCCGAATTCCCTGTCTCCTGTGCTTCTTTTTTGGTTGTAATCTGTTCGGGTGGGGCACCTGCTAAAGAGTTTGTATCTAATTGTCCCGAATTTTTCGCATCTGTGGGTAGTAATCGTAATCTCTGGGACGCTGGTAATGGAATTACAGGTATTTCCTTCTCTGTGGAGGAAATCTCTCTTTTCTGAACAATTTCTACTTTTTCTTCATTGGAACAACCATATAAAAAAACAAGTAAAATTACAAAGGTATTTAAATAAATCATTGGATTACGAAAATTCATATATATCTCTCTTCTGTTGTATATATAAAATACGAATATAATAACGAAAGCATTATTATAAACATTCCTTAATAATTTTATATAATGAAGTAATACGAAATTTTAACATTCTTCCGAGTGTTTATACGAATAGAATATGAAATAGTTGATATGACTATTTTCATAATTAAGGAAATTTCTGGGAATGACAGATATATGTTTAGTTTCTGCTCAGCCTAATCTCGATATTTTAGGGTTAAAGGGATTGCATTTATTCCTTCGACAGGAAGGATTTGATTCAGTCCTTTTATATTTTCCTGTTTTTAAAAAATATTCGGGACGAAATCAACATGAGCATGTAAAAAATTTTTTATTGGAAGAAAAACCAAAAGTCGTGGGTATCAGTTTAACGGCAGAGGATTTTCAGGTTGCCTCGGATATAACCCGAATAGTGCGAGAAGTATTACCTGAAACCTATGTTATCTGGGGAGGAATTGAAGCGACTACGGAGCCTGACCGTTGTGCTCAAATAGCAGACTTCGTTTGTGTTGGGGAAGGGGAACTATCGCTAAAAGCATTTCTTGAATCTATAAGAAATGGTGCCGACAAAAATGCTTTGAAAAAAATTAATAACCTTGCTTATATAGATGAAGAAGGGGTATTACAAACCAACCCTCTTTCCCCCCTTATTACAAACCTGGACATGCTTCCTCCTTTGAGACAGATACCGGAGCGTAGTTATGTGGATACGGGCACAAAAATAGAGCCTGTGCGGGTTGAACATCTCATGCGATACAAAAGGTATCGAGGGCAGGTGTATAAGATAATGACTTCACGGGGTTGCCCCTATGGCTGTGCTTATTGTTGTAATCGTTTTTTGCGCAAATTATACGGAACCTGGCCTGTGCGACATCGAAGCGTTCAGCATGTTATACAGGAATTAGAATTAGCAATGGAAGAAGGTCCCCCTATTTTTTATGTGGATATTATTGATGATTGTTTCTTTGCATCCGATATGGAATATATCAAAGAGTTTTGCGCAAAATACAAAGAGCGTATCGGATTACCATTTATTGCTAAAACAACAGCCCGTGAAGTTTCCCATGAGCGAATGTCTATATTAGTAGATGCGGGTATGACCTGGACAAATATGGGCTTACAAAGTGGTAGTGACCGAACTTGCTTAGAGATATATAAACGCCCTACAAAAGCCGAAACATTTTTAAATGCAGCGAAAATAATTTCTGAGTATCCTGTGGGTATTTATTACGATATTATTTTGGATAATCCATTTGAAACACAAGAAGACCGACTAAATACCGTTATTACATTATCTAAAACTCCACGACCATTCATGCCGTTGTTTTTCTCTCTACGGTTTTATCCTGGAACTGAAATACGGAAAAGAGCCTTTGAGGAAGGGATCTTAAAAGATAATCCTGTGTTATATGAAGATTATTTTCTCTGGAAAACAACAGAAGATAATCGTCTTATTCGTTCTGCTTGTTTCGTTTCACCTAAAATAATCACAGCCCTTGTAGAAAAAATTAAGAAAAACCCACAAAGCCTGATTTGGAAAATAGTTATTATTGGGTTGGATATTATTACAAAAACGATTCTTATGCCTATTACTGCATTACGCATGATTTACCGTTCCCAACGCCATTCCATAAGGGGAACAATCAAAACCTTCCCTATGTTTTTAAATGCAAACCACTTACCTTCAATTCAGAGTTTTAAAAAATATTTACCTTTCCAGAGATAATTTACTAATTCTGAAAACTTTAAAATCCTCAATTTACATTTAATCCGTCAATATTTATTAAAAGAAATTCTTAAAAATAGGTATTTTTTCTTGACTTTTGAAAATATTTTGTTCATAATTATTAATTAAAGGCATCTAATAAAAGGAGAGTTATATGATAAAAAAAGGATTTACTTTAATTGAACTATTAGTTGTTATTGCTATTATCGGTATTCTTGCGGCAATATTGTTGCCTGCATTAGCACGAGCGCGAGAAGCAGCACGAAGATCAAGTTGTCAGAATAATTTAAAGCAATGGGCACTTGTCCTGAAAATGTATTCAAATGAGAGCAAAGGGGAACGATTTCCTCCTATGCAAACTTATAATCCTACGACATTAGGACGAGCAATTGCAGTTGGTCCTCAGGTAGAGTTGATTTACCCTGAATATCTAACAGACCCTTATATTGCGATTTGTCCATCTGACCCTAATGCATCTCATTCCAGAAGAAGGATTGAAAATGTCAATGGTAATCTTGTCCAAGTGAGTGATGAAATTGATTGTAGTTATATTTATTTAGGTTGGGTATTTGATGATTTTAAACCTGCTATTCAATTAAGTCAATTTCTTTTAATTGGGTTACTACTTACCATAAGTCCTTCGGGTTTTGATACCTCATTACCGGCACCTATTCAATTTGGGGCAGCATTCGATGGCTTGTATTTTGCATATCAGACGGAGGTGGTGAATTACATAAATAATAGTGACCCGAAAGCCTTACTTAAAGTGATGGATTCGGATGCAAATCTTGCATATTCAGGTTCTCCATGGTCGGGATATGGTAATGGCGGAGGAAATATTGTATATCGGCTAAGAGAAGGGATTGAAAGATTTTTGATAACGGATATAAACAACCCTGCTAGTAGCAATAATGCTCAAAGTTCGGTTTGGATAATGCTTGATACTATATCAACGCCGCAATCCAAAGAACCCTTATTCAATCACATTCCGGGTGGTTGTAATGTTCTTTATATGGATGGACATGTTGAGTTTGTCAGGTATATTCCAGACCCGGATCCCTATGACCTTAATGTTCCTGGTGATGCCCCTGTAACTTCTGCTACAGCGAATTTAGTTTCGGCACTTGCAGGCAATCTGGAATAAAAAGTTTTCCATGTTGCCTTCTATGCTTTAATCCGTTATAATATTAGGTGCTCGCGCTAGGTGGGAACGAAGCGGCGTTCCTGAACTCGCAAATCCGCTTTAGCGAGACTGAATTCCCTCCCGAGGGCGGTATGCCCTTTAGCTGGTGCGGAGTAAGTGGCGTTGACGGCTTGGTCCTGCTCAACAGATAGGCAACGAACCCGGTCAGGTCCGGAAGGAAGCAGCCGTAGTTGATACTGTCTGTGTGCTGCAGGGTTGCCGGGCCCGAGCTAACTGCTCCGTGGCCGTTCTGGGTATGTCGTTCGAAGGTGGGTGCGCGAGCACTTTTTACATAAATGGCAGGGAATATATTTTATGCCAAAACCGAATGATACATATCATGTTCTTGCTCGAAAATGGAGACCCCAACAGTTTGATGAAGTTGTGGGACAGGAACATATTACACGCACTCTGAAAAATGCCGTCTCTTCGGGGCGAATTCATCACGCCCTATTATTTATTGGTTCCCGCGGGATTGGAAAAACAACCACAGCTCGTATCCTTGCCAAAGCGTTGAATTGTCAGAGTTCGGATAAGCCTATTCCAGAACCCTGCGATAAATGCGATAATTGTATCGAAATAGGTAAAGGTAGTCATCTGGATGTTCAGGAAATTGACGGGGCTTCTAATAACAGTGTAGATAATATCCGTGAAATTCGTGAAGCAGTGCGTTTGGCTCCCGCCCATGCACGATATAAAGTATATATCATTGACGAAGTCCATCAGTTATCTTCTGCGGCTTTCAACGCCCTTTTAAAAACTTTGGAAGAACCTCCCTCCCATGCGATTTTCATTCTTGCCACCACAGAAGCACACAAAATTCCTGCAACAATTATTTCCCGTTGTCAGCGATATGATTTCCGAAGGGTTGCTGTGCCGGATATTGTTCATTTACTGGAACAGATTGTAAAAGCGGAGAATAGAAAAGCCACAAAAGAGGCGTTGTTTGCAATTGCACGCTCTGCGGATGGTGGCGTTCGCGACGCAGAAAGTATTCTTGACCAACTTATGACTTATTGTGAGGGAGAAATTACCTATAAAGATGTTCAGGATGTTCTGGGACTTATTGAGACGGATAAAATTGACCAATTGGTATATGCACTACAGCATAAAGATATATCTAAAGTCCTCTCGATAATAGATGAGGTTTCAACCTCAGGAAAAGACTTAAATCAATTCGTGGAGGAATTTATCCGACACATCCGAAATTTGCTTATTCTTAAAACAACCCAACAGGAAAATTTTTTCTTTCTTCCCGAAGAGGATATTAAACGCTTAAAAGAACAGGCTGAAAATTTTACAATAGTTCAACTTATGAAGTTTGTTGAACAATTAGCAGAACTAAACCAAAATTTTACATCACAACTTTCCCATCGGACTGCATTAGAAGCATTCTTTATTAAAAATTGTAAGGTAGGGGCTGAATTATCCATTGAGGCTATTCTGGAAAAATTGATACAACTGGAAGATGCTATACAATTTTCGAAAAAAGCATTCGTCCAGGAAAACCGTTCCACATACCCACAGCAAGAAAATACTACGGAAAAAAAAACGATAAAAACACCCTCTTCTGAAAAAATAGAGGTAAGAGAACCCGTAAAAACCACCTCTTCAACCTTGAATTCAGGAACATCAATACCAACCACAGAACCGTTACCATCTAAAACTGTATCAGGGAATCGGGGTGATGTTGATAAAGATTTTACCAAAAAGGTGCTTCGTGAACTTGCATATAAAAGAGCAACATTAACATTGTCCTTAAAAGATGTATCTATAAGTCATGATGCCACAACAGAAGCAATAATTATACAGGTAAAACCATCTGATAACAATGCTCTTTCATGCCTTGCTGAAGGAGATACAAAGCAGTATATTCTCGAAACTGTGAATGAACTCGGCTTCCCGAGTAAGCAAATACAAATTATCCAACAAGAAATGGAGCCGTATGAATCTTCTATCCAATCCCCACGCAGAGGACTGCTAAAGGACCTTGTGCCAACAGAACTTGCTCAAGAAGTAAAGCAAGACCCTAAGGTCCAATTTCTTCTAAATCGTTTTAAGGGGAGGATTGTGAAAGTGGCTGTTATGAAAGAAACAGAGGAAGGTGCACCTCTTGCGGATAAAGAAATTGTTGAAGAAGAAATAAATGGAGATGAACTGGATATTGATTGATGTATATTTATAAATTTATATTATCAAAAACAGAAGGAAAAAAATATGTTCACTTTCGAAACACGAATTACAAAAATGTTAGGCATTAAATACCCCATTTTGATGGGAGGACTTCAATGGTTGGCTAAAGCGGAAATGGTATCGGCTGTTTCCAATGCAGGTGGAATGGGCTTTATTACTGCGGTTTCTTTTTCCAGTGGAGAAGAATTACGGGCAGAAATCAAAAAGACCCGTGATATGACCGATAAACCGTTCGGTGTAAATATTTCCATGCTTCCTGTGATTATGCCTAATGATATGACGGAAACTTATATTGATATTGTTTGTGAGGAAGGAATTCCTGTAGTGGAGACTGCCGGGAGAAATCCGGAACCCTACCTGCCGAAACTTAAATCTGCAGGAGTGAAGGTCATTCACAAAGTCCCAGCCGTGCGTTTTGCCCAGAAAGCGGAGCGAGTAGGTGTAGATGCGGTTACCATTGTAGGTTTTGAATGTGGTGGGCATCCGGGAATGGATGAAGTTCCGACACTGATTGCGTTACCGAAAACTGCGGAGACTATCTCCATCCCTGTTGTCGCCGCAGGTGGATTTTGTGATGGCAAAGGGCTGATTTCTGCTTTATGCTTAGGTGCAGATGCTATTCTTATGGGGACAAGATTTATGGCTTCTAAAGAATGTCCCATGCATGAAAATTTTAAACGGTGGCTCGTGCAGGCGCAAGAAACCGATACCATTGTTGTAGAACGCTCTATTCGAAATCCGGCGCGTATAATAAAGAATGAAGCGGCATTGACAGTTGCAAATATGGAAAAAGAAGGGGCAACACTTGAAGAACTTTTGCCTGTTATCTCTGGCAAGGTGGGAAGAGAAGCCTATCTCAGTGGAGATGTAAACCGTGGATGTATTGCTTGTGGACAGGTAGTGGGTAGGATTTATGAAATAAAGAGCATAGCAGAAATTATTAGCGATATAATGACACAGGCGGAACAAATCCTCGAAAAACTAAACAGAATAGCCATCAGAAACGATTAACGATATATTTTGTCTATTTAATAATATTTTATGGAACCTATACCTGTAAATACAGAACCCGTAGCAGATTTTCTACAGCCTGAAAATTACAAAAGGAGTTCTGGCTGGAAAGTCTACGCCCGCCTTATCCGATATGCTTTGGTGTATAAAGCACGATTGCTTTTAGCCATTGCTCTTTCCCTGGTTATTGCTTTTTCCTTTGGGACGATGATTGTAAGTTTGGGGACTGCAGTAAAACTAACCCTGTATCAACCTTCTGAATCGCAAAATAAAACTATTTTTCATGTGGAAGAGGACCCGGCTATTAAATATGCCCAGGAAATTCGGAAATGGGATATGAGCATTCATAAGTGGTTCAATACCCCGCCATCAGAATGGGATAAGGTATTTCTTCAATTTGTGGATAAAATGAGAGCCCACAAATTATTTGCTCTGTCTATTGCCATTGTTATAGTCATTCTACTTACCTTTATTAGTGGTTGTGCCCGTTTTTTTCAGGAATATTTTGCAGGTTCTGTAGGAGCCTTTGTTTCTGTGGATTTATCCAAAAAGATGTATCAGAATATAATGACGCAATCGTTAGGTTTTTTTGAATCACACTCGTCAGGTGATGTAGTAGCCCGTTTCAGTAATGATATATTTATGGTCAATCGGGGCTTGTCGAATGCCTTCATCAAGGTGCTTCGCGAACCTTTCAAAGCACTAACATTTCTTATCGTTGCCGTCAGTGTGGACCCCTGGCTGACACTTGTAGGGATATGTGTTTTGCCTCCCTTGGGCTATGCTTTAATTCAGTTAGGGCTATATGTCCGCAAAAGTGTTCGGCGTTCCCTGATGAAAGTTGCCGACCTCGCTTCGCTTATAAATGAAACAACACGGGGTATTCTTATCATTAAAGGTTTTCAAATGGAGGAATTTTTGAAGCAACGGTATGATGTCGAAGCAAGCCGATTACGCAGGTTTTTACGAAAAATGGTTAAAGCAGATTCCGCTACAGAACCGATTACAGAATTTATTCTTGTTGTCGGTTTCTCCGGTTTCATCCTATTTAGTGGGTATCGGGTGATTACTTATCGGCTGGATATGGGCGATTTGTTGCAGGTATATCTTGCACTGGCTATGATTTTAGACCCTGTCCGTAAGTTGTCTACGGTAAACAACATGATACAGACAAGTGTTGCCAGTGCGGAACGCGTTTTTGAATATTTAGACCTCAAACCCGATATTCAGGATGCCCCTCATGCTATTTCATTAGAACCTTTATCCCAGGAAATCAGATTTGAGAATGTATCCTTTTCTTATGATGGAAAAAAGATTGTCCTTGATAACTTAAACTTTTCTATCCAGCGAGGGGAGAGGGTTGCTTTGGTCGGTCCCAGTGGTTCAGGAAAAACAACCCTTGTTAAACTTATTCCCCGTTTTTATGATGTTAAAGAAGGTACTATTTATTTTGATAATACAGACATTCGCAAAGCCACATTGGAAAGCCTGCGAAAGCAAATCGCGATCGTTACCCAGGATACCATCCTTTTCTCCGGTTCCGTCCGTGATAATCTCACCGGAGGAAATACAGATATAACGGATGAACAAATTGAGCAGGCTCTTATTATGGCACATGCCAGGGAGTTTGTCTCTCAAATGCCTAAGGGATTGGATAGCAATTTAGGTGAGTTTGGACAACTACTCTCCGGAGGACAGAGACAACGCCTTGCTTTAGCCCGTGCCATTCTTAAAAATCCCGAAGTCTTACTTCTTGATGAAGCAACTTCCAATCTGGATTCGGAAAGCGAAAAATATATACAGGAAGCATTGGCAACCTTCCTGAAAGGACGAACCAGCATTATCATTGCCCATCGTCTCTCGACAATTATGAATGCAGACCGTATTTTAGTGTTAGACCATGGGAAGATTATAGAGCAAGGTTCCCATGAACAATTGTTGAAACAACAGGGAGTTTATTATCAACTTTACCAACATCAATTTCGTAATGCCTATGAAACAACAGAAAATTAAATATATAATTTATAGTTCATTCATTTTATTATCCCTGTTATTCTATTCGTGTAGCCCTAAAAATACCGAAAACCAGCCGACAGTAGCAGCCCCTGAAAAAACATCCGTAGAAAATCCTCCCCCGACAAAGACAGAAAAACAACCAACACAAGTTTCAGGCACAGAGACACCCAATTCCTGGGTAGTTGGTAAAATCACTATTCTAAACAGTGCTGGTATGCCTCTGGAGAATATGGCAGGTATTGCAACCGAAAAACCGAATGCCTTTGACGAACCTATTGCACGCGGAAATTTAAGCGGTCCCGATGGAATTAGCACAATTCAAATTCCTAAAAACAAAAGGGTATTTATTCGTGCCTGGGACCCTATCCTTCATTATTTTCCCAACAACTACTTTGAAATTCCGCCTACCGATGCCGATTTTCTTGAAGATATGCAAGTCCTGATGTTAGAAGCCAGTATCATCGAATTACAACTGTTCGATAAAGATGAAGAACCTGTGGCAAATGAAAATGTAGGCTTGATGATGTTTCATCCTAAATTAGGTCCCTGGTGGCCCTGTGATGGACATACCGACGAGTCAGGCAATATTCAATTCAAACCTGTTCCCGCGGGAATGTATAACCTTCGTCTAAAAACCGAACGCGGAATGATATTAGAAATCAAAGAGATTAAAATCCCCCCCGCCTCTACGATTAACCTTGGTAAAATCAAACCCAGTTAATAGATGAAAATCCACAAAAATTGTTTGTGCTATTTTTCATTTTTAAGATATAGGGCTAATTTCTGGTCGAAAGTGTTTGCATAAATATGGCATGTTTTTGTGGTATCAGATACGAAATCATATACCTTGATAATATCTTCGTATTTTTCCAGTCCGGGGGATATTTCTTTCAATTTGTTGGGGAGTTGAATTAGTAATTGTTCGTTGAGCCAATGCGTTTCTCTACCGGGGAAATGAACGAAATATAACAAATCTGATTCTACCAATTCGCTGAAGAAATGAGTCCCTAACGAAACATCCGGGGTTAAGTTTTCTCTCATGGCTACAATTTCACACAGGAAAGAGACGGAACTAATTTCGGAAAAACTAACGGGCACTCCTAATGAGGGTGTGCTGGTTCCCCATCTTCCGGGTCCGATTAGAACTACAATAGGGTCTCCTGCAATAAGCGGGGGTATTTGATTTAAAGTGCCGATAGCACGAGCGACAGCATACCGTTCGGATATTGGTAATTCTCCATAGACATGAGGCACTACATAAATAATTCGGTGCACTTGATTGGAACGACTTCTTCCGATAATAGGTCCGTCTGTTCGAATAATAAGGTCGGCTTTATCTTCAATAACAGGTTCGGAAAGAAGTTCGGAACGGTCACTGACCTGTAAAGGTCTGCATTGAACAATATCTATATAGAAATCCTTATCGCTCTTAAAATTTGCAGTAAATTCTACATCTACAGGGTTCTGATAGGCATTATCCAGTGTGGTAAGGATTTCACGCATATCCGTGACGAATGAGGTTTCGGTAAGTAGTGAATCAAAACGGATTTTCCATTGAGGAGGCATTTTTTGTCCGCGTTCTTTATAAAACCGTTCTGCTTCGAAATCTTGAGCCACAAAAAGTTCTAATGGAATACCCTCACATTGGGGGACAATTTCCTGCACAGGCATGGAAATGAGGCGATTACCATCCAGGTCAATAACATCCACCTTCTGTTGTGAGTATCTTTTTTGCTCTTTGGTGGAACCTTCAGGACGCAGCATTGGCTCGTTGAGTGCAACAATTCTTGTGTAATCATCATCCGAACGGTCAACGGCTCGTGTTCCCAATCCGAATACCAGCCGTAACATACCTGCCTTAGGGTCTATTTCCGGGGACCATACATAGGGATTGTATGAGAAACCTACACCTGCAATATTCGGGAAATATAGCCGTGCATGTTGGGCTCCGGATACGCGTTGGACTAAAAGAGCCATTTGTTCATCCTTATCTAAAAGTCCTCGCCGTTTGCGATAATACAATGCTTCTTCACTTACTGTGCTGGCATATACCGTGCGAACGGCCGCTTTGAAATCTTCTAATCTTTGTCTTGTAGAACCTTGATTGGCACAGAATACACTCTCGTATTTCCCGGCAAAAGAATTTCCAAAATTGTCCTCTAATAAACTGCTGGAACGGACAATAATAGGGGAAGAACCAAAATATTCCAGAACCTGTTCAAATTTCGTTTCAATATCTTCAGGAAATTCCCCTGTGATGATACGCCGACGAATTCGTTCTGCTCCGGGAAGAAAACTTTCTAATTCCTTTTGCTGTTCACGAGCCCACCAACAGCCATTACGAACAAGAAATGTGTAGTATACATCCGAACCCACATAAAAACTATCATGGGTTTCTAACTTTTGTGTCCATTTAGGATTGCTTTTTCGTAATATGGCTTGTGCCAGTAGCATACCCACAGATTTCCCGCCTATCATTCCTGTACCGACAACACGCCGACCGATTTCTACAAGGTCTTCTAAAGAAAAATTTTGAAGGAATAATTCCGTCATTCGTTTTTCCCGTGTGATCATCATCTTGATAAGAATTTCCATTAATTCCCGTTTTATTTTTTCATCCCCCAATCGGATAACATACTTGGCTTCTCCTAAAATACGGTTCCATATATCAACAGGTCCTTCTCCTGGACTGAGTGTCGTGCTGAGGGTTGATGATAATACCTTTGCCATAATATGGCTTTCTGTAATAGGGGTCATTTTTCCATCTTTCCATAGGTGAAGCATGTGCATGGAAGGAGAATGTCTTTGTTGGACTTTTACAGGGCGAATAAACAAGTTTTCATTGTGGTCATACAATTCAATAACAATTTGTGCGGTCTGTTGTATCGGGGTAATGGACTCAGGTGTATGTTGGGAACGGTCAAGGAAAAAATAGGCTAAGTCACCACGGTCAAATAAATAGGGGCAAGTTAGCATAAAGAAATTACACAACATCGTATCACTAAACCAGGTGAGGGACAGGTCTGACAATCGGTCAAAAACATAAAACGCACGGCGTTCTGTATTTTTTATAACCTGATGCACCTGACTGATGAAAGGTTCGAACCCTTCATCCGGATTAACAATCGCATAAGTAGAAACCTCAGTTTCTTTTAGCAAAGGCTGATGTTTACCATATCTGAAGTATACAACAGGACGGGCTGTTTCATGTCCATGTTGTGCAAAAGGTATTACAAACTTATGGTAATCTACGATAGAACTTCCGCGAAATACGACATTATCTCCTGCAATGAGCCCTCTTAATATTCGGTCAAATTCGGGTAGTCCTGTGCTAAGTATGGATAAAGACATATAAAAGCATTCCTTTTTTGTTATTGTCAGGTATTTTGGATTAAAATGATTTTCTATTATATTATGACATAACTTATTGTAGTAGATTTTTAGTTGAAGAAAATAATTACCCGTTGGTTGTAATAAGGTTAATAACAAATGGACAGGATAAAAGAGATAGAACAAATTTTGCAGGAAACATTAAAAACAGGGACAGTCGGTATATTGAGTTTTGAAGGGAAATTATGTCCTATAACAGTTATTTCTGTTACTCAGGAATATATTCGTGTGTCCCAGACAAAATTTTCTGAGGAGCTCTTTTCGGGAATGCAGGTGGCACTTGAACTATGTAGTAATCGGGGTTGCCTTGTTTTGCAAACAGAAATTATAGAAGTGTCTGAGTCTGCGGAAGAAGGAATACTTCTGGCAATTCCTGAAAATTTATCGAATATATTTCTTCGCCAGTTTTGGCGAATCCCTATTAACTTACCTGCGGAGATAAAACCCCATGCCCACCCACGAAAGATTAAAGCAATTATTCGCAATATCAGTGCAGGGGGAATGTTAATTAGCATTGAAGAGCCTATGGATGTAGGAGATAGCGTAGAAGTCTTTTTTTCGCTAATGCATTCGGTTACGGGAAAGCAAAAAGATTTTCGTTTATTAGGTTCGGTAACCCATGTGTCGTTTATAGGTAAAGAAAATCAAGTGAGCCTTAAATTTGTGGGGATGGACCCCGAAGATGAAGAACAAATCAACGAATTTGTAATTAAAACATTAAGAGAATCCTGCCCGAAATTGAAGGTATGACTTTAAAAAAATGAAAAAAATTGAATAAAATAAATTATAAATTCGTCTTCATGTAAATAAAATGGAGGAAATACAAATGAAAGGGAACTGGATAAATCAATTCAAAGATGCATGGAAAAGATTTAAGGATAATGTATCAGTATTAGATTTAAATATCCTGAATGGAGAGGATTTATCCGCATGGGAAAATCTGTTCATGGGGAAACTTCTCCCTCATTTGGAAAACGAAGGCTGTCTTGTTATTGCCGTAGCAGGAGGAACCAATACAGGGAAGTCCACTATTTTGAATGTTTTGATGAAAAAAGAATTAACGGCAACAGACTATCGTGCTGCCGCAACCAAAAGACCTGTTATTATTGCCTCTGAACAAAAAGCGAAACAGTGTTTGAATAACAGTATGTTTCTTGAATTTGAGGCAAGGAAAATGGAGAACAAAGAAGAGGCAATTAGCAAATCTTTGGCCAATCATATCCTTTTAGTTAAGGAAGAAAAGTCCCTTCCCGATACCTATTTATATTTAGACACCCCGGATATTGATTCTATTGCAAAAGAACATTGGGAGATGGCGGATAAGATTGTATCTGCAGGTGATATTATTATTGCAGTTATGAATGATTCTAAGTATATGGATGAAGCCGTAATTAAATTTTTCCGTCGTGCTTATGAAGAAGGAAAAATAGTAATTCCTGTAATGAATAAGGTAGATAGAGATAACCCCGAATCGCTTCAGATTGCAGATACGCAGATAAGAGATTTTATGAAAAAAGTGGAAATGGATGAAAATTCGCCCCATTTTTACTTTCCTAGATACCCTTATAATGAAAAATTTTTAGATGCACCTATTAAACCATTGACAGGAAGTGATATTGAGTTAAGGGATTATATCCGTTCCTTCCCAGTGCAGGAAACAAAAACGAAGATATTAGAACGGACAATAAGTAGATTTAAAGAAGAATTTACAAAATGGTACCAGAACAAATTTGAAAAATTATTTAAACATTCCTTCTCAAAAGTAAAAATTTATGAAGGTTATCTTGAGGATACCATTGTAGGAAAAGAGTTTAAACCATTCCCAGAGATTCAGTTAGTAAAAGACATTAAACGCGAGTTAAGGAAACAGATTGGTAATTTCAAATACTTTATGCTATTTCCCACTTCCCTTTTTTCTGGGCACCGAAGTGAAATCAAAAAGTTAGAAATTAATACAGAAGGGGTAAATGAAAAAATTAAACAAAAACATAATGAAATGATAGAAAAATGTTTTAATGAACTTTTAGATTGGTTGTTGAAATCCGAATTTATTTCTGAAATAGATTGTATAGATAAAAATATTAACAAAAGATTACATGAATTAAAGAACAATCAAGATGCAATAAAAAAGAAAATCATAACAAGAGTGGAGAGACTTCTATCTGTAAAACCGGAATGGCTGCAAGGAGAAATCGAAGAAATTGTAAAGGATTTTTTAAAATCTCCAAATTTGAGGGGTTTTTATGGCACGAGGATAATATCGTTTTTACTTTTAGGTGCGGGTTTAGGTTCTATGGTTTTGGGAATGCCTTATTTTGGTCCCTGGACAGAATCAATAGCAGGAGGAGGAATGCTTGGAAGTTCTGCTCTTATTGAAAGTGTTGAATATAAGAGACTTCTAAAAAGCATAAATTCACTTTACGAAAAATGGAAAGAAAAAAAACAAAGAGAATTTTCTCAGATATTGAAAGAAGAAGTTTTACAATATGTTTTACAAGATGTATATCAGTATATAAGTTTAGCAGAACAATTTGATAAAGAGATTCAGGATATTTTTAATGGAGAGATTTCTTTGAAAAAAGAAAATATAGGGTTAGTCCAAATTGAAGCGAATGATAACTCGCAAAATAATGCCATTATGGAGAAGCAATAATTATAGGAGGGGAGAAAGATGTTACCTAAAGCAAATTTGGAAAGAATTATACATCAGTTAAAAGAGATAGCCGATTATAAAGGAGATTGGGAAGGTTTTTTACCTATAGCGGAGAAGTTAAGAGGTGGTATTAAAGAGATAGAGGAAAGAAGCAGTAAGATTGAATCTTTATTAATCGTTGCTATTGTGGGAGGATCAGGAGTTGGTAAATCAACACTAATTAATGCTATTGCCGGTGATAAAATCGCCAAGACCTCAGAAATGAGACCCTGCACAAATAGACCTATTATTTATTATCCTCCCGGTTGGGAACCTGATTCTGAATTTAAGGGAGAGTGTGAATTACATGCTCGTTCTGCTCTCGATAATATTGTTCTTATTGACACACCGGATACAGATACCGTTGTTAAAGAACATCGCAGTTTTACAAAAAAGATAGTTGAGAAATGCGACCTTATACTTCTTTGCGGTAATGGGGATAAATACCTTGAAGAAGCGACATGGAGCATTATCCGTGAAGTGAGTAAGGAACGGGGTTTTGTTCTGGTGGAAACTAAAATAACTTCCCAAACTCCATCTATCATGGATGACTGGCTGAAAAGATTAAAATCAGATGGAATAGAGCCTCTAACTTACTTTCGTGTGAATGCACTTCGGGCTTTAAATAGAAAGTTAGGAATTAAATCAGAAGATACAGAAACAGATGAATTTGATTTTCCAAAATTGGAGAATTTCCTTTATCAACAACTTACAGATGCAAAAATCCGCCAAATAAAAACGGCAAATGTTCATGGTCTGATAGAAAAAATGATGGAACGAACAGACAATTTTTTGCATGAAACGGAGCCTGCTGTCAATGGAATGAAGGAATTTATAGATAAAAAGAAAGTAGAGTTAGTAGCACAATATGATCGGATTATTCGAACAGAGTTTGCAAAGGAATCCGGGACATTCTACCATCTATTAAAAGATGAAATAGCACCGGAGTTGCATGGAATTTTTTTGTTACTTGCACAGATACGCAATCGGTTTGCAGGTATTTTAAGAACTCTCTCTAAAGTAGTTCGTCCATGGAAAATCATTAAAGAGATGGTTTCATCGAACCAAGAAGAGACTACTTATTTTGAGAAAAAAATTAACGAAATTGTTAGTGGTATAGTAACCCAAATTTCAAGCAAATGCCATCGTGAATTAGAGAATATCCAATATGATCTTGCCTTTGCCCTGGATAAAGCACAAATTCGCAAAGATGCAGCACCCTCTATATCCGAAAATTTCATGGTGAATTTTTTTAATAGTGGAGTTGATTTTTTGAAAGAGAAGATGGATCATTATCTCGTTCGCAAGGCTAAATGTTTGTCAAATTATTTTCTGGTGGAATTATTTTATGTGCCTATGTATATTGTATTAGTGTATTTTTTCTGGCGTATTATACCGGGCTATTTCTTAGGCTACTATCAAGGAAAGGATTTTCTTATTCATTCCTGTGTTGTGCTTATCATCAGTGTGTTAGTGAGTTTTTGGGTGTATGATAAAGTGGTGTATCTCAGTGCAAGGAATATGCGGAAGAAGTTAGCAAAGCAGTTTTTAGAAAATCTGTCCGACATTATGAATCCATTTGTAGAATATGAAAAACTAATCAATGAAGTAAGAGAGCAGATTCGCAAAATTAAGAATTTAAAAAATGATTTTGAATCTTTGAGATAATATTTGACATTTAAGTTGAATATTGTATATAATAATACCTCTTTTCGATTTTATCCCTGATGAATAATTTTTACCTGATTTAATAAAGGATTAAATAGATATTTATGGGTAAAGGTGACCGTAGAACAAAACGCGGTAAGATTTGGCGTGGCTCTTATGGAAAGACACGTCCAAAGAAAGTGAGTAAAAAGACGGACAAATAATACGAAGTTGAAATCGTATTTTTGTTTTTGATATACTATTTTGCCCACAGCAAAAAAATCAATTATCCATAAAAAAATAAATGAATAATTCTGTTTTAATGAACAGGAGGATTATCATTGCCAACGATAGGACAATTATTAAAAGGTGCTCGTAAACCGAGACCCAATCGGACAAAAGCCCCGGCGTTGAAGGCATGTCCGCAAGCCTCGGGAACATGCACGCGTGTATATACCATGACACCGAAGAAACCCAATTCCGCATTGCGGAAGGTAGCACGTGTCCGACTAAAGAACGGATACGAAGTAACTGTTTATATACCGGGTGTGGGTCATAATTTGCAGGAACACTCCCAGGTATTGGTTCGTGGTGGTCGTGTAAAAGACCTTCCCGGTGTCCGTTATCACTTAATTCGTGGTGTTCTGGATGCTATGGGTGATATGGGCGGGACTGCCAGCGTTAAAGATGATGGCGGGAAAAAAGTCCATGCCGGTCGTTGGGTAAGCCGTTCTAAATATGGTGTAAAAAAACCGAAACAATCATAGTTGCGAAGGATAAGCAATGCCAAGAAGAAGAGAAGTACAAAAAAGAGAAGTTTTGCCCGACCCGAAGTATAATAGTACTTTGGTGGCAAAATTTATAAATATTGTTATGACAAACGGCAAAAAGAGTGTAGCAGAAAAGATTGTGTATAACGCATTAGAGATATTAAAAAAGAAAGTAGCGGATAAAGACCCATTAGAAGTTTTTACAACGGCAGTCGAAAATGCGAAACCATTAGTCCATGTAAAATCACGCCGTATTGGTGGGGCGACCTATCAAGTTCCGGTGGAAATAGAGCCAAATACACGGACATCCATTGCGTTCCGCTGGATTCGGAGTTATGCAAGGAACCGTGGTGAGAAGACGATGGAAGAACGGTTGGCGGCGGAGTTGATGGATTGTTATAACAAACAGGGAAATACAATAAAGAAACGCGAGGATACACACCGAATGGCAGAAGCCAACAAGGCGTTTATCCATTTCCGATATTAATATATGAGTTCCAAAGAAGAACATAGGAGAATGAGAACAACAGGCTGAGCAACACGCTCCGTAGTTTCGGGGCGTTGCACAGCTGTAGGAATAAAATATAGATTGTCCTGCTAACCATAGACAGGAAATCAAATTTGAAAATTGAATACAGCATGTGCCAGGGCCCCGGGTATAGCGGAGCAAAGGATGCTAAGGAGCAGAAATAATATGCCACGCAAATACCCGTTAAAAAATATCCGAAATATAGGGATAGCGGCCCACATTGATGCCGGCAAGACCACCGTTACTGAACGCGTCTTGTACTACTCCGGCCGGGTGCACCGAGTGGGCGAAGTCCATGACGGTGCCGCTACCATGGACTACATGGAGCAGGAACGGGAGCGCGGTATCACCATAACCTCTGCAGCAACGGCGTGTGAATGGAAGGGACATCGGATAAATATCATTGATACACCGGGTCACATTGATTTCACAGCCGAAGTAGAACGCTGTATGAGGGTTCTCGATGGAGCCATCATCGTTTTTTGTGGTGTTGCAGGCGTTCAACCGCAGTCCGAAACCGTGTGGAGACAGGCGGAAAAATATAAAGTTCCGCGAATTGCTTTTATTAACAAGATGGACCGGGTTGGCGCCAATTTTTTTCAAGCCATCGAATCCATCGAGCATCGCCTCCACGCATTAACCCTTCCTGTTCAAATTCCTGTCGGTAGTGAAGAAAACTTCCGAGCCGTTATTGATTTGCTCAATCAAAAAATGATTACCTGGGTTGGAGAAACGGTAAATTGCGTTCAGGTATCGGAAGAAATTCCGGAAGAGTATCGAGATGACGCCCACTTCTGGAGAATGCACTTAATCGAAGTGGTTGCCAATCACGACGAAGAAGTCCTTGAGTTATATCTTGAGGGAAAAGAAATTCCGGTAGATTTGCTTAAAAAAGCAATACGCAAACTTTGCATCAACCGAATAGGTACGCCGGTATTATGTGGTAGTGCACTTAAAAATAAGGGAATTCGGCTAACTTTAGATGCGGTAGTAGATTATCTGCCGTCACCTATAGATTTACCGCCGTATGAGGGAACTCTCCCTCAAGACCCGAATAAAAAAGTGCTACGCCATCCGTCGGATGACGAACCCTTTTCAGCATTGGCGTTCAAAATCCTGAGCGACCCCCATGTTGGTAAACTAACCTTTGTGCGGGTTTATTCTGGCGTGATTGAAACAGGGCAAACCCTTCTCAATACACGAACTGGAATGAAAGAACGCTTAGGCAGGATTGTAGAACTCCATGCCGATGAACGAACGGAAATTAAGGAATTAAGGACCGGAGACATCGGTGCTGTAATAGGTTGTCGAAGCGTTTTAACGGGAGATACACTCTGTGCTCCTAAACATCCGATTGCACTTATGCCCCTGACTTTTCCGGAGCCAGTGGTTCATATCTCGATTGAACCGAAAACTAAGGCAGACCAGGACCGCCTTTCGAATGCACTGCATCGTTTTGCTGACGAAGACCCTACTTTCCGTGTTCGGGTCAACGAAGAAACAGGGCAAACGATTATTGCAGGTATGGGCGAACTACATCTCGAAATTATTATTGACCGTATGAAAAGAGAATTCGGTGTCGAGGCTCATGTAGGAAAGCCCGTTGTCGCATATCGAGAGACAATTCGCCAGTCTGCAACTGCGGACAAAAAATTTGTCCGCCAAACAGGTGGCCGTGGGCAATACGGACATGTCGTATTGACTGTCGAACCATTACCGCGAGGTTCCGGATTTGTCTTTGAGGATAAGACCGTAGGTGGAGTTATTCCGAAAAACTACATCCCGTCTGTGGAAAAAGGGTGCAAAGAAGCCCTTGAAACAGGGATTGTAGCCGGCTATCCGATGGTAGATGTGAAAATCATACTTACCTTTGGTTCTTATCATGAGGTTGATTCGTCCGATTTGGCGTTTCAAATTGCTGCATCCATGGCAGTAAAGGAAGCGGTGATGAATGCCCGACCTATTCTACTCGAACCTATTATGCGATTAGAGATAGACACACCCCCGGAATATACCGGCGATATTATTAACGATTTAGATCATCGTCGGGGACGGATGTTGAACATGGAAGTAGACGGGCAGAGACAAATAATACATGCCTTGGCACCTTTGGCAGAACTCTTTGGCTATGCCAATGACCTCAGGTCATGCAGCCAAGGAAGAGCCAATTATGCTATGGAGTTTGAACGATACGAAGATGTCCCGGTGGAAGTAGGGAACCGTATCATGGAACGAATAGGAAGTAGTTATGGTTTTGAACCATAAAATACAGAGGTAAGGAACTCTGTTTGAAATATAAAGAATAAACAGTTAAACAGAAGTTAAATTAAAACAATTAAGACATAGGAGATACAGCGATGTCGAAGCAAAAATTTGAGCGGAAGAAGCCGCATGTGAACATTGGGACGATAGGTCATGTGGATCATGGTAAGACGACATTGACGAGTGCAATAACGAAGATATTAGCGAGACAAGGATTGGCGGAGGTGATGGAATTTGACCAGATAGACAAAGCACCCGAAGAGAAAGAGCGTGGAATTACGATAAATATAGCGCATGTAGAATACGAGACACCGAACCGTCACTATGCGCATGTGGACTGTCCGGGACATGCGGACTATATCAAAAACATGATAACCGGTGCAGC
>Ga0067045_1027791_pt1 | contig 60268 bp, 82 predicted proteins | sample TerdegcTABiofilm_FD_59184 | JGI IMG/M metagenome (GOLD analysis project Ga0067045, IMG submission 59184) | Combined Assembly of (Gp0054472, Gp0054536) Wastewater bioreactor microbial communities from Singapore -Terephthalate degrading...
AAATTTTTGGCAGATACCAAAAAAGGCAAAAATACGCTATAAATTTATGAAAAAACAAAACAGCCCAACCCCTTTATTTATAAAGGCTTAGGGCTGTTTTTACGTCTGATCAACTGCAAAAGTCAGGATATTATGTTAACAAATTAATTAGAAATGTCAATATGAGAGACTGTTGTTAAATTTTTATTACAACGTCGCCGCTGGTCAGCGCTTCGACGGTGTCGTACATATTGGTGATGGTCCCCACCTGGAGTTTGTCTTTCAGGCCGTAATAGTCCAGGCAGGTGCCGCAGGACCTTATTTCCACTCCCGTCTCAGCGAGCTTTGCCAGGGACTGCAGCACGGGGGAGCCCTCTGTCGTCAAGCGGACGCCTTCATTCAGGAACATGATCAGCCGGGGCTTGTTTGTGGCGGAGGGCAGGGTATTGATGAATCCTTCAATCAGGATTTTGCCTAGTTCGTCGTTGATGCCGATCTTGTCGCGGGTGATCATAAATGTAATATTTTTATTCAATTCGGGTACTTTGGGTTCTTGAGGCATTTCACAAACCGCGCCGTCTTCTTTGCGGCGAATGGTCAACTTCCAGCCGCCGGCGGACGGGGTCTCAACTATTGAACAGTTGTAGCCGTCACAAAACTTCCTGATATTTTCCTTCGGTATCTCGTCGTCAACCAGCACCTCGAACTCTATTTCACCGGCGTCAACGGCCTTTTTGGTCAGCAGCACGGGTTCCGGGCAGGCTAAACCCCTCGCGTCAATTATCTTCATCTTAGTTTCACTCCTTTCCTATTCAGTAGCATGGCAAGGTGCTTACCGCGGGCTCATGTTCGCCCTTAAAATCGTATGAACTCCTTCACCCTCGGGCTCAGTCAAACTCGTTCGCTTCACTCACTTAAACAGTTCCTTCGCTATTCCGAGGGTTCTCTCGTTCTTTGAATAAGGCTCAAAATCGCCCTTAGGCAAGTACCTTGCTATACCCAGTTAGTTTAATACTTATGATAAGAAATTTCGGCCAGGGCTGTTAGTCCTTTCTCCACCTCGGCGGCGGTGTTGAAGCAGCCGAAAGCGAACCGCACGGCACCCCGCGGGAAAGTGCCTATCGTCCGGTGCGCCGACGGGGCGCAATGCAAGCCGGACCTGCAGGCAAGGTCGAAATGCTTATCCAGCAGGTACGCGACTGTTGACGGGGCGTGCCGGGAAATATTGAAGCTGACAACCGGTACTCTTTTACTCATGTCGCGAGGCCCGTACAGTTCAACACCTTCTATTTTTTCCGCTTCTTTAATAAACATCTCTGTCAACTTCATTTCTTGTTCTCTTATGTTTGACACGCCTCGCTCCAAAATATATTTCACGCCGGCGCCCAGTCCGGCGAGGCCGATAATGTTCAGGGTGCCGGACTCAAATTGATCCGGGAGAAAATCGGGCTGAATTTCTTCTTCTGAATTGCTGCCGGTGCCGCCCCTGACAAGGGGCGCCAGTTCGATCCCTTCACGCACGTACAAGCCGCCTGTGCCCTGCGGGCCGAGGAGCGACTTGTGGCCGGTGAACGCCAGCATGTCGATATTGCCGGACATTACGTCTATCGGATACGCGCCCGCCGTTTGGGCGGCATCCACCAGCAGGCGGCTCCCGTGCCCGGCGGCGATTTCAGCGATAAGCTCAACCGGAGCCAGCGCGCCGGTCACGTTGGACGCGTGGTTCACCACCACCAGCTTGATTTTCTCTTTTTTCAGGATATCCGCAAACGCCGCCGGGTCCACCAGACCTTCCTTGTCGGCCTGAACAATAAATATTTTTATCCAGCCACGCTGTTCCAAATACCTGAGCGGGCGCATCGCGCTGTTGTGTTCCATCGAGGTGGCGACTACCTGGTCCCCTTTTTCCAGAAAGCCGTTTATCGCTAAATTCAGGCTCTCAGTCGCGTTTTTGGTAAAAATGATCCTGGCGCTGTCTTTTATATTAAAAAGCCGCGCCAGTTGTTCACGGGTATTAAAGACCAGTTCGCTCGCCTTTATCGCCAGCCTGTGGCCGCTCCTGCCGGTGCTCCCGCCGATGTTGAAAAAATAGTCCGCCATAGCCTCAATAACCGCTCTGGGCTTGGGAAAACTGGTCGCGGCGTTATCAAAGTAGATCATCCCGGTACCGCACCCCCTTGGAGTCAAATAATTCAAGCGCCCTGCTCAACAGCGGCGCCTCGACCCGCAGCGACATCCCGCACTCGGAAGATATTTCTTTGGGGGTGGGAATCAATTCGTGAGCGACACAAGCTTTCTCGAGTTCACTTTTAGCTTTTATTACGTCATGTGTCGACTTAAAAACAATCACTACCGATTGCGGCAAGTTGCCTTCCTTCTTCCTTTGATCTAACTGTAACTTATGATACTACAGGGTAATTACCTGATCAACACCGGCCCCGCTTCTTTCATAGCCGCGCTTCTCTGGACCGGCTTTACCGACTGCTTGCCCTTGCTTTAAGCAGTTTTTCCCGCGCTAAAAGGGCGGCCCCAAGGGCCCCGGCAAGCTGGGATTCAGGAACAACGATTACTTCCCTGCCCAGTTCCCTGGCGAGGCACTCTTTCACCCCCTCATTTTTAGCCACCCCGCCGGTAAAGGCAATCAATTCACCTTTGCCGATCTTTTCGGCCATGGCAGCCACTCTTTTGGCGACGGACCGGTGGATGCCAGCAATAATCCTGCCTCTCTCCACTCCTTCGGCCAGCAGGCTGATTGCCTCCGACTCGGCAAAAACAGTGCACATATTGCTGATCTGCACAGGCTCCCTGCCGCGTGCCAAATCCGCCAGTTCACTTACGTCAACTCCCATGGCGGCGGCCATCACCTGCAAAAACCTGCCTGTTCCGGCGGCGCACTTGTCGTTCATGTAAAAGTCTGTGACGTTGCCCTTTTTATCAGTAAAGATCACCTTGCTGTCCTGGCCGCCGATGTCAATAACCATGTCAACGCCCGGTACAAGGTGGTGCGCGCCCCTGGCGTGGCAGGTAATTTCCGTCATGGCTTTATTTGCGAAATCAAGCGATATCCGGCCGTAGCCGGTGGCGATGATATAATCGATTTCCGCGCGCGCCAGCCCGGCCTTGTCCAGAAGTTCGCCGAAAGCCTCCCGGCCGGCCTGCCGCGGGCTGTAACCCGTAGGCCGGAGCACACCCTGCCAGGCCGTGCCGTTCATCAAGACCGCTTTGGTAGTTATGGAGCCCACGTCAATGCCCACGGTAATAATTTTACGTCCACCTCTTGTCCAGCAGTTCGATAAAAGCCGTGACCCGCGTTTTCAACTGCTGCAAGTCTGAAGTCGAATAGTCGGTTTCCAGGTGCAGGTATGGCAGGTCAAAATTGTCCCTGACGTAGCTGCGGACTAATTCCGCCTCGATATTATAGGTGTGGCAGGCCTGCCAGGTAAGGTCGACGACACCGTCGACGCGGTATTCGCCGATCAGTCTGCCCAGTAGTTCCAGCCGCCCTTCATTCGGCGTCATGCAGGAGCAGGGGATTTTCAGCGACCTCTCGGCGACGGCTTCCAGGGGGTCCCGCCGCTCGTCTTCATCAACCGGCCTGTCCAGGGTCTTGTAGCCGCTGCAGTTTTCAAAACAAACCACACTGCCCCCGCTTTCCTCCAGCAGCTTCACCACCTTTTCCGAGCCGATGCCCACCGGGCAGCCGGTCAACAAAACGCGCGGCGTACCCGGCCGGAAAGGCGAGCCTCCCTGCCGGATCACTTCTTTTACTTCGCCGGTTAATTGTTTGATTAACTTAATGCCCTCTGACTTATCGACATTGAAATCTTTCATAAAGCTGACTGTCAGCAGGTCGAGACCCGACACCGGGGCCGGATCTGTCTTGTTCAGCTCGTGCAGTTCTTTCAGCGCCAGTTGCTCGCTGTTTGACAGCTTTATCGCCGCCCGCAAGTCATCATCACTGATTGTTACGCCCAGGTGCTCCTCCAATTTCGCCTTCAGCAGCAATAATTCTTCCTTCCACCAGGACAGGGCGCCGGGCCGGTCCGCCCCCTGGGGCAGGTGCATAACATGCATGGGTTTGTACTGCCCCAAAAGCTCAAACATCTTTTTCTTTCCGTCACAAGTCGTCTCACCGATAACAAAATCGGAAAAATAAAAGTAAGGGCACTTGCCGGTTAAGGCAAACCCAAAGCTGGATTTAATCAAGGGGCACAGGTTGCGCGGCAGCACTTTTTCCGCGTCCGCGATAGGCTCGTCCCTGGTCCCGCAGAGGCTCACCGGTATGGCCCCGGCCGCCAGGACCAGTTCCTGGGGGCAATAAGCGCAGTACATGCCCACAACTTTCCTGCCGCTTTGCTTGGCGCTTTCCAGCACAACCATATTTTGACCGCGCAAATCATCAAAAATCTTCATAGACTCCGGGCGCAACACAGCCACCTTCCAATCAGGTAGAATACTTAACCTACTTCATTTTACCATACGGCTGCTTTATAATATAAATCGATTATTTTTATGACAACTAGTCGAATAATAAGATAAATTTATAAGTACCTTAATTATCGGCTAAATACGGATTCATACTAACTAAACCTTCAACAAACCTGAAATGTTTTTGGTTTAGCGTAAATAAAACTGCCTCGTTAACCAGGGCCGTTGCAGCAATAAGAGCATCCAAGGGGTCCATACCGTGTGAGGCACGGTATGTTGATAATAACTTACCTGCGATAGTTGCAACTTTCTTATCTACAGGTATGTGTTCAAAGGCTTCAAGTAAATTTCTAATTGCTTCATAACGTTGTTCAGATATTCTAGGAGCAGATAGTAGTTCCATTACCGTAATTGTAGAAACAAAGCCCTCAAACACACCGTTTTCGATATTTCGTAATTGTTTCCGGGCTTCTGGTAAGCCTTTTAAATGATCAATGATTATATTAGTATCAAAGACCACTTTCATTGAGCATCCAACCTTCTTCCGGAATCCTTACGGAGTTGTTCAACATAATCTTTTATGTCGTAGTCCAAATCTGATAATAGGCCAAATGTCTCGTCAAAGATCCCTTTTTTGATTTTAGCTGATTTGGTTTTTATAATAATTTTTCCTTCTTCAATATAACAAGAGAGAGTATCCCCTTCTTTAATATTAAGACTGTTTCTTGCCTCTGCCGGTATCACTATTTGTCCCCTGGAAGACATTTTGACAGTATACATTTCTTACACCTTCTTACAATATATTATTTGTCTTATTCTATCATAACTATAATACACTATCAATATTTGCCTTGCATTTATCGCTAACGAAAAAAAGCGGATAAAATCCGCTTTTTTTGTTGCACAAGGTTCTGTTGAAGAATGCCGATATTTCACTCGTGGTATTCTGACTCCTGACTTCCGAATACTTGTTAGTTAATTAATTACCCTGCGGGCGCCTAAATACCTGCTGCTGTAATAAGCGGCATCCATTGACGTGATACAAACCTCACCGGCGCCGGAACTGCCGTGAATGAACTGGTTGTCCCCGATATATATTCCCACGTGTGACGGGCCGGATTCGTAGGTGCTGAAGAAGACCAGATCTCCCACCCTCGGCGTGCTAACCTGAACACCTTCTCTAAACTGCATGTCGGCCGCGTGAGGCAAGTAAATTCCAAACTCGCCGAAGACATAGCTGGTGAATCCCGAACAGTCGAAGCCCCCTGGCGAACTGCCCGCCCAAACATAGGGCGTACCTAAAAATTGCTGCGCAAAAGATACTATGCTCTGTGCCTTTCTATCTCCAATTGAACCGCGGTTCGCAGAAACACTGGCCGGATTAAACCTCTCCAGCGCCTGCAGGGTGGCCGGGCCGACAATACCGTCAACTGTCAGTCCACAGTCCGCTTGAAATCTAACAACCGCGTTGTGTGTCGCCGGGCCGAAATCTCCATCCAGCGCGCTGGTGTAGTAGCCGTACGCCTGTAATTTGGTCTGAACCCTCAGCACGTCATCTCCGGACGCGCCCTGTTTCAAAACAGGTTGTCCCGCGTAAACCGCCGTGGCGCTAAATAACGTGACAAGTGAAAATACTATGAAAAACGTCAATAACTTTCCCTTAATAAGAGCATCACCTCGCTGAAAAATTTCCCCGCTATGGTCCGGGAGAAGCATTTTACGAAACTTTTACCAAAACTTTTACCACTAAAAATTTTCGACATAAAGGCTGATAATCCTTCCAAATAAATAAAAAATTATTAGAAAATTTTTTATTTGGAGCGAACGATGTCACTTCATACAAATATAAAGCGGGTGCCGGAATTTCCGAATGTCAGGAAATTCCGGCACCCGCGTCTGGGAACGTCTCGGACCGGCTGCTTGGGCGTATGCCGCGTTAACGCGTGTCGTCGGCTGCCGCCGCTGTTTCTAAAAGTACTGCTTCCTCGTCATTTGCTCTGAATACCACCGAGAAAGTTGTCCCATCGGGTCCGGTATCCACCTTAATGGTTGCGCCGTGCCTGGCCGCGATGCTGTAACACACGGACAGCCCCAGGCCTGTCCCATTTTCTTTGGTAGTGAAGAAGGGATCGCCGATTTTATCAAGGATATCGGGGTCGATGCCCCCGCCTTGATCCTGCACCGCTAAAACCACCTGATCGCCGTCCATAAACGTCCTTACAGTCAGGTTTCCGCCGCGTGACATCGCTTCCATCCCGTTGCGGACAAGGTTTAAAATAAGCTGGCGCATTTCCTTCTCGTCGAGTAACAGGTCTGCAATATCTCCAAGTTCCAGATTTATATTTTTATCGGAGTTCATCGCGTCGGCCAAGATTAACGGTGACAATGCCTGCACTATCGGATTAAGGTTCTGCACCTTGAAATTTACCGCCCTGTTTCTGGCCAGAGAGAGGTACTCCGTTATTATCGAATTCGCTCTATCCAGTTCTTCGATCATCAGTTTAAAATATCCCCTATGTTTAATATACTCATCTTTTATTTCAAGCATCTGCAGAAAACCGCGCACCGTGGTCATCGGGTTTCTCACTTCGTGGCCGATGCCGGCGGCCATTTCGCCAACTAGGTTCAACCGCTCCAGCCGCTCCATTTCTTTTTCGATCCTTTTGCGTTCAGTGATGTCTTCCGCGATAATAAAATAGTGAGTGATGGTGCCGTCGGGATTTCTAAAAGGCGAAACGGTGGCGAATTCCCAATAGTCATCGCCGTTCTTTTTCTTGTTGCAGAATTCACCCTGCCACACTCCGCCCGACTGAATTACTTCCCACATCTGTTTGAATTCTTCAGGGGTCTGCCCGCCGGGCTTTAACACTTTCCCGACGGCGTTGTCGTACGGGTAACCCGTTACTTCAGTAAATCTCGGATTGACATATTCGATTTTGCCGTTTGCATCAAAAATTATAATAACGTTCGGGCTTTGCTCGACGACACTGGACAACTTCTGGTTTTGCCGCTCCATCTGTTTTCTCTGCTCAATTTCCTGGTTGAGAGACAGTATATTTTCATTCAACTGTTCCTGGTACTGCTTATTATGGTCTATCAACACGCCGACAAACCAGCCGACTATGTACATGATGCTGATCATGATTATACTGGACTCAATTGCCTGTAAAAAAAGCATGTCTTTGGCAAGCATTTCGTAAGCGACTATGAAAAACGAACAAACAGTGGACATAACGATGCCGGCCTTAATGCCCATAACCGAGGCGGCAAACAAGACCGGAAGGATGAAAATTACTTTCAGGTAAAAAATATTCTCTTTCTCGATAAACAAAGTTGTTACCGCTATAAGCAGCGGAAAACTTATATATACAACATTTAATAATGATAAATATTTCCCGTCTTTTTTCACTAAACTTTTTTCTAATTTGTATAACAGGATGATCAGCCATATTAAATTTAAGGACATATAAAAACAAATACTGCTCGTGTTATAGGGGTTGATGTTCTTGCCATATAGCAATACGCCTAACAATGCCACAATGATACAAAAAATATGCATGATCGATAGATGGTTAATTAATTCTTTTTGACTTTCTTTTATTTCACTAGCCATTTCAATATATCACCTCCTGATGTTAGCATTAAAATGTATAAGGAGGCGGGAGAAACCACCTCCTTACCTTTTGGCTACCTTCTTAGCGACTCAGGCACCTCCGGTTGGTAAGCCCCTCCAGTACAAGCGGAAGCTGATGTTATACTCGCGAGCAGCAGCAGCACTGTGACTCCAAATGCAAATAATTTGTGTTTCATCACATTTCACCTCCTTCCATGCATAGTCTATATTTTCCACGTCTATATTTTCCACGCGTCTTTATCAGGTTTTTTTAGTTTTGAAATAATTACTGCGGATAGAATCATCAAAAAAGCCTGCGGCAGACTGACTAATCTCCACAACAAGTCATTTGACGAGAATACCTGTTGATCTAGTTTTGTGATGAAAATAAATGATTTATTTATTACTAATTCCAACATCACCAAGGTAGTAACACTTGCGAAAGCGGCAATAAAACTATTTAACTGTGCAGTCCTGGTGGTTTTCATAATAAAAAGAGCCAAGAGCAATGCAGCAGCAACTGTATGAAGACCAAAAGAACTTAGAGGCAGAGATCTTATTATAAAAATTATTACGGTCAGTGCCATGCCGGCCACCGCTATGATTCTCCAGCGAAGCGGCACCCCGGCCAAAGCCAGACCAAAAGCGACTTCACCCATTACTTCAGGGATGCCTTGCATAAAAAACAACAGGGTCTTTTCCATCTTTCAGCCCTCTCCTATTTTTATAATTTTAGAGAAATCAACTCATATTCTCCACGCGTCTCTGTCGGGTGCTTTATACTTTGAAATCATCACGGCAAATAAAATCATCAAAATGGCCTGAGGCAGAGCAACCAATTTCCACAACAAGTAATTTGACACGAAAACCTGTTGATCGAGTTTTGTGATGAAAAGAAACAATTTTTCAATAAACAATTCCACTATCGTCAAGACAGTAAGACTGGCAAAAGCGGCAACAAAACTATACGTTGGTGTAGTCCGGGTGGTTTTTTTGATAAAGACAGCCAGGAGCAATATTCCCGCAACCGTGTGGAGGCCGAAAGTTATTTGCAGGGATCTAATTACATAAATAATAACAGTCAGCGCCGTGCCAGCCGCCGCTATGATCCCCCAGCGAAGCGGCACCCTGGCTAAAGCCAAACTAAAAGCCACAATGCCCATTACTTCAGGGATGCCTTGCATAAAAAACAACAGTATCTTTTCCATTTGTCAGCCCACATTTAATCTTTAGTTTTAGAAATATAGAGGTACTTCTACAAATGCCGCCAAATCCCTGCCAAATAATTGATAAAATTTCTACAATATTCCAACTTATTTCGACAAATTTAGAATAATCCTACCCCATGTTTAATTGGTTGAGTAAATGACCATAATAATACTAATAAATAAATTTTAGGAGGGAGCTAAAATAATGCTTTTATCGTTGACAGAGTATTTCCATGGGGTGCAAAACCGTTTGCCTGAGGAAGCGGAAAGGGTAATTAAGTCCCTGGAAGACATCGGTCCGATGAATAAGGAGGACTTGTCGCTTACGGCAAAAGTGAAAAGGGCAGTGCTGGACCATGTGGTCATGCAGCTTTACGCGCTTGGCCTGGTGGACGTAAGCACCGAGGGGAAAAGCAAAATATGCAGCCTGACAAAGTTGGGCTATGACTTCTTAAGTTTAAAGAATGCCGTTTAAGGCATTCTTTATTTATATATCCATGTGTCGACATCCCACGTATTAATTATTATTAATTTTATAACATATTGAAGGAAATTTGTTACTCGTGTCGTATTTAAATAAACGGGTGTTAATATAATTTAATTTTTCTCTTCTTGTCCAGTTAAATTTTCTTTATAGACGACTGGACAACATGGTTTTTTTGGGGTGTTTATCGAATCTTGTCAAATAAAAGTGTTATTTAAAAGAGGGGTGCGAAATGAAAGATAATAATTTGGACATAATCGATTTTATGCCCGATGCCACTTTTATTATTGACCGAAATAGAAGGGTGAGCGCCTGGAACCGGGCCATGGAAGAAATGACGGGGATCCATAAAGAAGAAATCATCGGTAAAGGTGATTACGCTTATGCCGTGCCTTTTTACGGTAAGCCGAGGCCGATTTTGATTGATCTTGTCTTTTCATATGATCACGAGGTTGAGCGTGAGTATGAATATGTCGAAAAAAAAGGGGATAGATTATTCGCCGAGGTCCATATACCGTCTAAGCACAAAGATAATGATAAACTCTATTTTTGGGGGACGGCGTCACCGCTTTATGACAGTTCTGGAAACATAATCGGAGCAATCGAATCAATCCGGAATATCACCAGGTACAAACGTCAGGAACAGGCGGAGGAATTGTTCAGAACCCTGACGAATAGTTCCACAGTCGGCATCTACATAGTGCAGGACGGAAAGTTTCAGTTCGTCAACCCCCGCTTTCGGAAATACGCTGGTTGCAGTGAAGAAGAGTTGATAGGCATGGACTCCCTGGATTTTGTCGTGCCTGAGGACAGAAAAATGGTCAGGGGGTATGCCATTAAGATGCTAAAGGGAAAACGTTCAACCCCATATGAATACAGAGTCTTAAGAAAAGGCGGGAAAACCAGGTGGATCATGGAAACGGTCACTTCCATCCAATACCGGGGAAAACGGGCGGTACTGGGAAACTGCGTTGACATCACCTGGCATAAACGGACTGAAAAGATGCTGCGGTTGTCAGACGAACGCTTCGCCAAAGCCTTTAATTCCAGTCCCAACCCAATGATCATTACCACAATCACAAGCGGACGACTCATCGACGTGAACAACAGCTTTCTTCGCGTTTTCGACTATTCCCGCCAGGAAGTCATCGGACGCACGACAATAGATTTGAACATTTACGCGGATCCGGAAGACCATATAAAAATAAAACAGATAGTACTTGAACATGGAGCTGTTCATAACCTGGAAGTCAACTTCCTCACTAAAGAGGGCAAAGCGCGGCTGGTGCTGTTATCAGTGGAAGTTATTGAACTCGACGGCGAGCAATGCCTGCTATGTGTAATGAATGATATTACAGAGCGCATGCAGATTGAAAAAGAAATGGCCCGGTTGGAGCGCCTGAATCTGGTGGGAGAAATGGCCGCGGGCATTGGCCACGAAATCAGAAACCCAATGACTACCGTGCGCGGTTTCCTGCAAATGCTCGACCAAAAGGACGAATATGGCAAACACAAAGAATACTTTGAGCTTATGATCGGGGAACTGGACAGGGCCAATTCAATCATTACGGAATTCCTCTCCATGGCTAAGAACAAGCCGGTAGATTTAAAACCACAAAACCTTAGTCACATAGTGCGGACCCTGTTTCCGTTAATTCAGGCAGACGATATGAACGCCGACAAGTATATCGAAGTGGAACTGGCGGAGATTCCGGACTTGCTCCTGGATGAGAAAGAAATACGCCAACTGATCCTCAACCTGGTGCGCAACGGGCTGGAAGCGATGGCACCCGGTAAAAACCTGATTATTAAAACGTATATGGATGGTGAAGAGGTTGTCTTGTCGGTGCGTGATAAAGGTACGGGAATCAAACCTGAACTGCTCGCAAAAATTGGCGACCCCTTTTTCACAACGAAAGACACCGGTACGGGCCTGGGTCTTGCCGTGTGCTACAGCATCGCCGCCAGGCATAACGCCGTTATAGATATAGAAACCAGTCCCAGTGGAACCACCTTCTTTGTCCGGTTTAAGAATGTCGTTAGAGATTTATCTACCGGTATGGCGGGTCCGGTTACTTCCGCGGCAGGTTAATCGCAGGTTAATCATAGAGATCAATTTATCCAAGGGAGTGCAAAAATTGGCGAAACAAGGGAAAAAAGAATTTACTTTAACAGCTTCAGGTTATGAGTACGATAAGGAACTTTCAAAAATATCAATCAAAGTTTTTCCGGCGCTTCAAGCTCTAATTGCAAATCAGCACGATTTAATTGAAGTTTTCAAAATTCACGCCCCGGAGAAATCAATTTTTCTTGAAGCGCACATGGCTGAACTAATTGAAGTAGAAGAAACGATCGCCAAGGAACATGCGAAATACTGTGCTAAAAGAGAAGAGTTAAAAAAGAAGAGACAAAATAAAGCAAAATTAACTGGCGACTCATATCAACCAGAATCGGAAGAAACCAGTGCTGTTCAACAGGGATATGATGAACCGGTAAAGGATACTGAAGCAATACTGGATGAAATTGCAAACGGTATAAGCCCTGGACTTCCGTCCGCAAGGTTTGCGACGGCCCCAAAGACAGCCGCCGCGAAGCCGGAGGAAAAAGATGTCCGGCGGATAGCGATTGGCGCGTCTATTAAGGCGCTAAGCACCTTGCTCGGGCGTGAACTCACTGAAAAGGAATTATCGGTTATTGAAAGTCAGGTCGATTCTTATGTGACAATGCTGCATCAGATTCGAACGAGAATTTGAATGTTCACTAAATTTTCATCTTATTGATTGCCGCTTGTTTTTTTAATATATTTATAAACCATTTTAAAATAATCGCTATCGCAGTGTATATTGGAAAAGAATAATAATACTTCCACTCCAGCAACTGATAATAATTTAACCATGCCAACAAAGGCTCTGAAACAAATGCAAACATGCCGGATATAACAATACTGGAAACAATAAATGATTTCCAGGCATGAAAATATTGATAGATAAGCATATAAGTCACTGGGATTACCGAAACATCATATACTATAAAGACATCCAACAGTGGAACGAACTGATAGTGATACTCCCACAAATCATTCTCAACACCTATGGCGTCAAACAATGTCGACACAGACATCACCAAAAGGCCGTAAGTTAAAATTTCAAAAATTCTCCTGCGATCAACAACCTTCCACCAGACCAGCCAGGGTATAACAGCCAAAGCTGCTAAAAGCCACCACTGCCAGGTAAACAGAATGTCACTCTTCCAACTCTCTCTTAAGGCTGCATCGGCTTGACTTTGCAATTCATATTCTTCCATGAAAGAGGGAGGGAGTTGTTTCATAAATTAAACCTCGTTTTGCGCCTTAATAATATGATGCTTCATTAGAAATATGTATGCCAATAAATATTAATTGTTATACGAAATCTTCATAAAAGATAAAATGGCAATGTACAATATGTTAAGAATGTTCAATAACACTTAACTCTTTCATGGGAAAGTGACGTACGTTTTTAGTAACTAAAGTAAGTGAATAATCGACAGCAGTTGCAGCAATAAGGGTATCGGATATGCTAAGGGTAATCCCCTTTTTTTGAAAATCCCGTTTGTACAGACCTGCCCTTTTTGCTGTCCTATAATCAATGGCACAGTAATTCATGGCTTCAAAAAATTCTTCAACCTTAGAAATTTCTTGAGGGCGGACACCCGAAAATATTTCTACCACCACTATGGGGCATACAAAGAGAGATCCTTCTTGTGATAATTTATCAAGAAAAACGATGGCCTCTTGCCGGCCCCGAAACAAATCTATGAGGATGGTAGTGTCCAAAAGAAAGCCGTTACTCTCCAAAGAGATCTCTCCTCCTGGCTTCGGATTCCTCTCTTAGTTTTCTTACCCAGTTCGATATGTCTTCCGGGGTTTTAAATTCAGTATAATTCTTTTCGTCAAAAATACCTGCTGCGTTATGTATAGCTTTCCTTTGTTTTACTCTGTGTAATTCTTTTCGCGTGGCCTCAACGATGAATTTACTTCTATTGCCGTTACCTATATATCTTTCCAAGTCAGCTAAAAGAGTGGTGGGGAATCTAATAGGTGTCAATTTGGTACTATCCATTTTTCTCACCTCGTATATACATTATTAATTAAAAGTATATACACATCGCGATTCTTTTGCAAGATGGTAAAAATAGCAAATACACAGAAACCGGGCTATAACCCGGTTTTAGCTTTGCATAGGATGTACATACCGGCGCGGAACAGTTCTTTGAGCGCCAGGGGAGGATTCCAGCGGATATCTTTAAACTCATCGTAGAAGTAATTAGCGACGTGGTAACCGATATCAACCCCCCCAAAATCCTGTAGTTCCGGCTGTTAAAAAACTATTTTCACCGAAACTGCAGACTGCGGCAACAAAACCCCTTTTGAAAGATAAGGACGATAAATGGAAATGTACAGTATGCTAAAAATACGCTATATTAGTTCGGCACGATATATGGCGTATTATGGGATTATCTGGTAAAGGCTATACCGTCGGAGGCGGTATTAACCAGTTTTTTTTCCTGTGCAATTTTATCATTTCATCAAAGCCTTTATAATCATCAGTGAGGATATCCCATATAAGTGATCTTACATCATCCCTTGTTGAACTCATCAAACCCCTCATATCCAATTCAAGACCAAATCGGTAAATCTCCCTTATGGAGTTGGCGATTTCATCGTCTTGTATATAGGTGTTTGGTTCAATTTGTTTTCCGACAATGTCCAGGTTTTTACGCTGAGGTACTGTGGGTACCTCCAAACCATATTGGTGCAAGAATTTCTGGATTTTTTCAATGTGAGGAACAATCAGCATTTCAACGCCGCCACTGAGAGAATCTTTTAAATCCTGGTCTTTTGCCTGTGCCAGAAAAATCTCTGTAATGGTTAACCCAGTAATTTTGAAGCGGGCTATATCCCAAAGGCCTGACGCACTTCCCCAGTGTATTTTATCTGTTGGAGTACCAGCAAAAAGGCTTTTTAAGTCCATAAGTACAACTCCTCATATTAAATATAGCCCGATAAAATTATTCCACATGATGCTTTTAAATATACTTTTGAAGCTGGGAAATTCACCATAATCAATTGCATTAAATTAGGTGATAACCCTAAGGCAATTCTAAGTTTCTCCTTGGTCATGCCCTTATCTATAAGTTTTACTGTCATTTTACTGTCAAATGGGGTAATATAAAAATGCCCCGGTTTCCCGGAGCCTTGATTTTACTGGTGGGGATGACTGGTTTCGAACCAGTGACCTCTTGAATGTGAGTCAAGCGCTCTCCCACTGAGCTACACCCCCGTAAACAACTACATTTATTCTACCATATAGAAAACCGGAAGGCAATAGGCTTGATACAATCCGAGAAAGGCTTGTACAGTCCCGCGTGAATAATCGCTACAACTTGTTTATCACCAGACCTGTGATCAGTTTCGGGTGAAAGAAGGTGCTTTTTTGCGGCATTTTTTCCCCGTTGCTTGCCACCTTGATGACCTCCTCCACCAGAGTGGGGTTCAGGAACAAAGCCAACTGGTATTCCCCCAAATTCACCGCGGATAAAGCTCCTTCTTCTGCACGGGTGTAAGTAATGTGTTCAGCCTTTGCCATCAGTTCGCCGCCGATGCCCAAAAGCTCATCAATTATTAGCGTGTGGAGCACAGATACGTCCAATCCCTGCCAGACGGGAGATTTATCGGGGGGCATCATTCGAGAAAGGTCCTTTTCGTTTTTAAGCGTCAACAAATAAAATATATTTTCCCCGCCATATAATCCAAAGACGTGAGGATGGGCTTGTTCACCATCATAACAGGGCTGTCCACGCTTTGCCATAAGCTGGATAAGTTCCTGAATGTTTTTGTCCGTTCCCAGACGGTATTCCTCCACAGTAAAGCTGTCTTTTATCTGCTCAATGAGCCGGCTAATTTCCAGACCGGCAACATTTTTAATCAGACGGTGAGTGGGAAGGATCACCAGTCCGGGGTCGTATAAGTTAACCAGAGTCATCATTATATAATTATAGGCAGGTTCAATGCCGGCGGGGCGGCACGGATTTCCGGAGGTTTCGGCACGGCATGAACTGGTATCGGCCTCATGCCGCGCTTCCCTTTCCTTTTTATAATTAATAGCGGTTTCATACCGGTGGTGGCCGTCGGCAATAAAGATCCGCTTGTCGGCCATTACCCGCTGCACTTTACTGATTACCGCAGCATTAGTGACCACCCATGTCCTGTGTGTCTCACCGGTTTCATCCGTAAAGCTGATATCCGGCAAGGCTCCTTTTACCGCTTCGCGTAAAGCCCGGTCCACCTCCTTTTCTTTATCGGCGTACAGACTAAAAATCGGGCTGAAATTTGCCCCGCAGGCGCGCATTAAATCCAACCGGTCTGCTTTATGTCTGGGTATGGTTTCTTCATGAGGCAGTATAACACCTTTTTCATAAGGTTCCAGCTTAACCCCGCAAATAAAGCCGCTGCGAATTTTCTTTTCGCCACCGGCAAAAAACTCCTGTTCATAAAGGTAAAGGGCCGGTTCGGCTTCGGGTACGAGAACACCCTCCCTGATCCAAGCGCCTAAGTTTCCGGCTGCTCTGGTATAGCGGTTATTCGCCTCGTTGTCTTCCGGATAGGTCTTACCGTACTCCAGGCGGATAATGTTGTACGGGTGCCGTCTGTAATAACGGTCCTGGGCTTCGGCGTCAATGACATCGTAAGGGGGTGTGATTACTCCGGCCATCTCCTCGATTTTCTCCGGGTTGTAGCGCAAACCTTTAAAAGGTATTATCGTCGCCATCAAGTCTCCTCCTAAGTCGACAGGCAAAAAGCATAATGCCGGCCTCTTTTTGCAAGAAATAATAAAGTTGTAATATGATACGGTTAAATTGTAATATAATAATTATCAAAATACAAATGTTATACGTTAAGTGTGCTCCTTTCTGGTCCATCGCTCGCTGTCGCGGTACCGGTACTTGGCCATCACCCGCTTGAAAGCGTCTTCCAGATCAATGTTTAGTGAGTTGGAGTAGCAAATCAGGATGAACAATATGTCGGCTATCTCCAGCGCCAAGTCCCCGATTGGCTCATCAGGTTTTTTGGTTTTTTCTCCGTATTGGTGATTTACTTCCCGAGCCAGTTCCCCTACTTCTTCAGTCAGACGGGCCAGCATGGAGAGCGGACTCCAATAACCTTCTTCAAATTGGCTGATCCAGCGGTCGACTTCATTTTGCATTTCCTTAATATCCATGGCAATTCCTCCAAAATAAGGATTTTTTAATTATTTGCGCTATGGCGCGTGTCTATGTATCATATTCATTAATACAACAAATGGACGGGAGGTTGCGTCTTGCCGCGTCCTTGCTGGTTGGTATTAAATAAAAGAACATCTTTAATAATAGTGCTGGCAGTAACTCTTTCATTGATCCTGGCCGTTTGGGGGAACAGGATCATTTCATCCCGCGGGCCCGGAAAGATACCGCCACGCGAGATGCTCAAGATCAGCCTCGAGAGGACCATGGCCAGCGAGAGCTTCCGCTACCAGGCGGAAACCAGGCTGATCGCTGAAGGCAAGGCGAATATCGACTTCTTCAGCAAAGTTGAAGGCGAAAGAGTAGCGCCTGACCGGGTTCAGATCAAAGGAACCATCATGAATACACCCGTTGAGTTCATCCAGGTGGGTGACAGCTCATATTTCAAGGACCAGCCTTCCGGCCGCTGGGTTGCCTTGCCCGGGAACAAGCTCGCGGACATGGAAATTTTTTATGCGGAGTTGAACCCGCTGGCTTATTTTAATTTCAAGGATGTCCCTGAATTAAAGTATAAGGGCATGGTAAAAGTAAACGGGGAAAAACTCCTGTACATGGAAATCTATCCCATCATGATGGACCCTTTCCTCGAACTCCGCTTGACCGACTTTGTTTTTAAATTATGGCTGAACCCGGAGGATTACCGCATCCAGCAGGCTTCGATCCAGGCCAAGGAAAAACACAGCCCCCAAAGCGGCATCGACATCAATTTAAGTTTTTGGGATTATGACAAAAATATATCAATTAACCCCCCTGATGTAAACTAAAATTACACGGCCCGTTACTGACAGAAACGGGTCTTTTATGTTATATTTATAATTATTATTCAGATATTTAATATTTTTTCCGGGAGGTGTCGGCAGTGCATCCGGACGGCGAAAGAATATTGTTTACAGAAGAGCAACTAAAGAGCCGGGTTGCCGAGTTGGGCAGGCAGATATCACAAGATTACGCGGGCAAAGAGATATTGACGGTCGGCATCCTGAAAGGCGCCATGATCTTTCTTACCGATCTGGTACGCAAAATAACCGTACCGACTTTTTTTGATTTTGTCGCTGTTTCCAGCTATGGAAGCTCGACCAAATCATCAGGGGTGGTCCGGATCCTTAAAGATTTAGACCGGAGTATCAAGGACCGCCACGTATTGATCGTGGAAGACATCATCGATACCGGCTTGACTCTGAACTACCTGTATGACAATTTAAAATTCCGCGAACCGGCCAGTATCAAAATATGCTCTCTGCTCGACAAGCCTTCCAGGCGCATTGTTCCGGTGGATATGCATTACTGCGGTTTCTCCATTCCCGACGAATTTGTTGTCGGGTACGGTCTTGACTACAACGAGCGTTACCGGAACCTCCCGTATATCATGATCTTAAGTCCTAAAATTTACGGCGGAGGAAAACAACATGTCACTGCGTAAGCAAGAAATGATCATTGTGCTCGATTTTGGCGGACAATACAGCCATCTGATTGCGCGCCGCATCAGGGACCTGAAGGTATTCTGTGAAATGCTGCCGTTTTCAACACCAATTGAAGATATTATCGCCAGGGGAGCCAAAGGAATTGTTTTTTCCGGCGGCCCCTCCAGCGTTTACGGTGACGGCGCTCCGGCCTGCGACCCGGACATCTATAACCTGGGCGTCCCGATATTGGGCATATGTTACGGTATGCAGCTAATGGCCCGCCAGTTGGGAGGCTCTGTCTCACTTGCCGCGCACCGGGAGTACGGCAAGACGGAATTGAATGTGCTTGAGCGGGACAAGCTTTTTTCAAACCTGGAGTCAACCGAACAATGCTGGATGAGTCACGGCGACATGGTTGAGTCGCCGCCACCAGGATTTATTATTACCGCCACTACCAACAAAGCGCCCGTAGCGGCCATGGCTCAACCGGAACGGAATTTGTACGCGGTGCAGTTTCACCCGGAAGTGGTCCACACTCCCAAAGGGCAAGACATACTTAGAAAATTTCTCTTTGATATTTGCGGCTGTCACGGACTCTGGACCATGTCATCGTTTCTTGAACAGGCCGTGGATGAAGTACGCCGGCAGGCGGGAGACAAGAAAGTGCTCTGCGGCTTGAGCGGCGGGGTGGATTCTTCCGTCGCGGCGGTTCTGGTTCATCGCGCGGTGGGCGACCGGCTTACCTGCGTTTTTGTGGATCACGGTCTTTTGCGCAAAGGTGAGGCGGAACAGGTCATCAAAATTTTCAGGGATAAGTTTAACATCAACCTGATCGGGGTTAACGCGCGTGAGCGATTCCTTTCAAAACTGTCAGGGGTTACTGAACCTGAGCGTAAAAGGAAGATTATCGGCGAAGAATTTATCCGTGTATTTGAAGAAGAAGCCGACAAACTGGGCCATATAGATTTTCTGGTGCAAGGCACGCTTTACCCTGATGTGGTGGAGAGCGGCACCGCCACGGCGGCTGTGATCAAGTCGCACCACAATGTGGGCGGACTGCCGGAGGACATGCGGTTGCAATTGATTGAGCCCTTGTGCTGGCTGTTTAAAGACGAAGTAAGAGCATTGGGCGAAGAGATGGGTCTGCCGGAAGAAGTGGTCTGGCGCCAACCATTCCCCGGACCGGGCCTGGCGGTCCGGATCATAGGCGAGGTCACCGCCGGCAAGGTGGCTGTTTTACAGGAAGCGGACGCGATATTCGAAGAAGAAATCAGAAAGGCCGGCCTTTACCGGAAGATCTGGCAGTCTTTTGCCGTGCTGCCCGACATAAGAAGTGTCGGCGTGATGGGAGACGAGCGCACCTACGCCTATACAGTGGCACTTAGGGCGGTAAATAGCCAGGACGCCATGACCGCCGACTGGGTCCGCCTGCCCTACGAAGTGCTGGAGACGGTTTCTTCCCGCATTGTCAGCGAAATCAGGGAGATCAACAGAGTGGTATATGATATTACTTCAAAACCGCCGGCGACGATAGAATGGGAATAGTAAAGAAAAAGCCTGTAACCCAGATGAATAAAGGGTTAGCAGGCTTTGGTTTTTAGCCGTGGCAGCAGAATGGCAACATTATTCCGGTTTTTCGGGATTTTTATCTGATTTAAAGCCATTTTCTGGAGAATTAAGGTCATCCAATTTGTCGGCTACTTCACCATGCTTGTTAGGGTACAAATGGGCATAGGTTTGTAGGGTGGTTTCTACGCTTTCATGCCCAAGGCGTTCCGATATCAGAAGCGGAGAAAAACCGAGTTCAATCAGCAGCGATGCGTGGGAGTGGCGAATGTCATGAACACGTATTTTTTTAACGCCGGAAAGCTTACAGCCGCGAGCCATTTCACTGGCAAGGAAATGCTTTGTATAATCAAAGAGCCTGTCCGAAGGCTCGTAATCCACCAGGCGACCGGCATAATCCTTCAGGATTTCCAATAGGAATTCAGATGCCGTGATTACCCGGCGGCTCTTGGGCGTCTTTGGGGGAGAAATGACATCCTCATTACCAACCCTGGCGTAACTTTTCGTGATGCTGATTTTTTTAGATTCGAAATCAATATCATCCAGGGTGAGCGCCAGGAGCTCTCCGGAGCGCATGCCAGTCCAGAATAGCGTATTAAAAATGGCATATGACGCAGGCTTATCTGAAATCGCGGCAGCGAAAAGCCGGAATTCATCAGTAGTCCAGAATTGCATGGACTCTGCGTTCTTTTTGCCGATTGAGCCGCAGATAGCCGCCGGATTGGTTTGAAGGCCGTAATACCGCCTGGCATAATTAAAAATTGCCGACAGCTGATTATTTATGGTTTTGAGATATGTAGGCGAATAATCGCTTTCATCGTCCAGGAGGCCATTCTGCCACTTTCGCACCGTCGCAGGAGTAATGGCGTTCACAGGCATATCTTTAAATACCGGAAGAATTTTTGAATCAATGAGGTACTTCTTGCCCTCATAGGTCGTAGGGCGGAGCCGTGTCTTGCAGTCCTCCATATAAAGCTCGACCATGGAACCAAAGGCCATGTCGCAGCCGCCGCTCTGTTTTTTAATAAAATCGCGTTCGTACTGGACAGCGTCGGACTTTTTGGCAAAGCCCCGCTTTTTATGCTGCCGCGTCGTTCCAGTCCAATCTTTGTAGCGGAAGGCGCAATACCAGGTCTTTCTTTTTTCGTCTTTATAAACAGGCAAAGCAACGCCTCCTTTCATAAATACCATTGGCGGCCACAACTCATGCAGATAGCCTTAGTTTTGTTTATGGTTTTCTTTCCTCCAAAAAGCCAGACAAATATCCAAATCCACCATATGAACAAGAATATAATCCCGTGAATAATATTACCAAGGCATCCTCTGCCCTTTTGAGAAGTTTCATTTACGATTTGGATATTATTGCTATTGCAAGCAGGACAAATAACAGGCTTACCCGCCTTCTTGGCCTCCAAAATACCTTTTGCTATTCCAGCACCAATAACAAGAACAATGATACCTATTAATGGATTTAGCATAAACAGCTCAATTAAGCCAAGTGCGCCGACACTAATCCCGGCGATAGCCCAAATATTAACTTTCTGGTGTTGTTTATTGCCCATAATAGACACCCTCCTTACTCTCTTAAAAGCCCCCCTTGTTTTCTATTACCGTCTCCCAATTCCAGAACATAAAATGCCAGCGCAGCTCGCCCTTTAGGTTTCCTCTTCAGAATCGATAATGTTTTCATTGGACTTACTCTCCTTGACATCCTGAAGCGTTTTCAGCATGTTGATATATTCTGCGGCCTTTTTCCTGGCTTCCGGAGAGAGTTCTAGAAAAGTATCAAGCGCTTTTTCGTCCCTGTTTGCGATAATATCTGCAATTTTAGGTTTTGCTTTAGATGAGCCTTCGTCTGGATTCCTAACATCGGTTTCCCCAAGAAGATATGAAATACAAACACCGAAATATTCAGCAAAATCGTAAAGCGCGTCAATTTCAGGCATGCGCTTTCCGTTTTCGTAACGAGAAATCGCTGCTGCCGTGTAATTGCGTGAATACCGAGAATTGAAGTCTGCTCGTAACTCTTCCTGTGTCAGGCCCTTTTCATTACGAAGCTGTTTAAAGCGCATAGCAAAGTTTTTCATTTCAAAGTCACCCCGCAAAGTTACCGGTAATAGAAATATTATAACCGGATTTTCCATTAAAATAAAGAAAATTACCGTTGATAAAAATAATTTTACAAATATAGTTGACCACTTACCACAAAAGGCATAAAATAGACTTACCACAAAAGGTAATCAAGGAGGGTAAAACGATGAAGCCAAATTTAAAGCTGCGTTCTTTAAGGGTAGGCAAAGGGATGAGACAAAAAGACATGTGCTCCTTGCTTGGTCTTAAAGGGGAGGCTTCCTATAGCCAGAAGGAAAACAATAAAAGACCATTTTCGCAGCAAGAAATCAAAAAAATTGCTGATTTCTTTGACCTTTCTGGCGATGATATCAAGGATATTTTTTTTACCCTGTAACTTACCAGAAAAGATAAGTTACTCCTACATTATATTCAGGGGGGTGAGAGAGATAAATGGGAACTAACCCGACGAAGGCAATAAACAACATCTATTGTCGCTACAGAAAAGAGGCAGCAAAATACAACGGCAAACCGCAGCCGAAGCAGTGATAGTAAGACACAGCCAAGAGCTCAGACTGTGGGCAGAAAAGAATCTGAAATAGAGGAGAAATGAGCAATGACTATTACAGCAATAAAGCAGCCAACAACAGCCAGGAAAATGGCTTTACAATACATGCAAACCCCTTATAAGAAATCCCTTGCCGAGTATCCAAAAGACCTGGAACGGGAGAATGGAGGAGGCAAACAGAACGGCGGTGAGGTGAGTGAAGTATAGTGTACATGGGTTTTGGCAACCTAGGGCGGTCGAGCTTGGACTGAGCAATGACGACCTTCTCGTGCTGCGCTGGTTTGTGGACTTTTGTGGCACAGGAAAAATGCAGAGCGTAGTCGAACCGGACGGAATTTATTACTGGGTGAATTACCAGTCGGTGCTTGACGATCTCCCAGTCCTTCAGATAAGCAAAGACAGACTATACCGGAAGCACTTCAAGGCGCTTTGTGACGCACAGGTACTCCGACACAAGCATATTAAGGACGGTGGAAGCTTCTCGTATTACGGCTATGCGGTCAATTATGATACCTTGGTATATCTTCGAGACAATACCCCTACGGTAAATTTACCGGAGGGTACGTTGAAAATGCCAGAGGGTACGGTAGAATTACCGCACCCATCCGACGAAACCACCGCACCCCCTGCGGTAGAATTACCGCACCCCTACGGTGAAAATACCGCAGCAAAGATCAGTCTATTAAATCAATCAATTATTAATGATTCAATTAAAAAACCAGAGAGACTATCTGACAGCGACGAAGAGTCCGCCATGGAGGAACGGTTTAATGAGTTCTGGGCGGCATACCCGAAGAAGGTAGGCAAGAAGGCCGCCTTTAAGTCATGGAAGCGCGAAAATCCCGATGCTAATCTTCATAGCAAAATAATGAAGAAGGTGGCGGTCGCGAAGGAAACATGGCAATGGCAGGAGGAGGGCGGTCGGTTTATACCGAACCCTGCGACCTGGCTCAACCAGGGGCGCTGGGACGATGAATACGAGGAGGTGACCTAACCACATGGAAACATTTGCTAGAATTTTAAGCTCACAGGCTTCAAACCTGCATGGGGCGAAGACGACGAAACAGGAGACGAGGAGCGGGGAATTAAAAAAGCGGTGACGCCAGGAGTCAAGTTTAAGACCGATGCTCTCGCAGGTTTCAAACGAGCTGAAGACGACGAGTTCAACATTCAGCCAGACGATGGGTGAAACGAAAGAGAAGCTTCGCTGGCAAATACGGTCAAATGAGGCGATAGCCGATGGATGGAGCCAGGGAGCTTCATCCTCTATGGTCTGGGCAGGTTTTAATAAAAGCCTTTACATAGCGGTTAATGTTGCCAACGAGCATAAATAAAACGAGAGCCTTTAAAAAGCTCCCGCCCCCGTGGTACAGCCATATGGTTAAAATATCTATCCATATTCTACCACGGAGAGGGGTGAGCATTCAAGTGGCAACAAATGAGGAGTTGGCAATGTTGGCCGCACAGGGCGATACGGAGAGCCTGCATAAGCTGTATTTTGCAGTAGCCCCTCTGATGTACAAGATTACGAGCCGCTTTTTTCCGTTCTGCCATAATAGAGGCATAGAACCGGAAGATTTGTTACAATGCAGATATTTTGCGCTTTTGAGGGCAGTCAAAGATTATTCCCCAGAAAAGGAATTCCGGTTTACCAGTTATTTGAATTTTCACGTTGGACACGTATGCTTGCGGGAATTGGGGTTTAGGGGAAAGCGGCAGATAGAAACAATTTCACTTGAAACGCCTGTGTCGGATGATGAATCCATTGCCTTGGGGGATACAATCGAAGACCCTGATGCGGATACATACAGCTACTTTGAGCTTAACGAAATGAGGCTAATCGTAAGAGCGGAAATAGACAAACTGCCTCCGAAGGAACAGCTTTTTATTTACGGCGTTTTTTATAAGGGCAAGACCCTTCCCCAGGTTGCGCATGAAATGGGATGGAGTTATCGTTTAGCACGCAACGTTAAGTTTGCAGCCTACCATCAACTACGTCGTTCAGAGGGCATGCAGGAATTAAGAAGAGCCTATCAATGGGACGGGCTTCACAATTTCTCGGAATTTTTGAATCCCGAAAGCATGATTCTTCATTTCGGCAATAGCGGACTGGAACTCATTTAACAAGAGGAGGGTGTAATATGGCGCTGGATATGCAGCAGCTGATTGAGCGGGAAGATTGCTCAGACTTCATGGTTAAAGCACGACAGCGGGCCGTTAGACAGGCACTCAAACGGTATAAATGCGGGGAATCCACACCGGAGGAAAGAGAAATCCTTGTAGAGGCAATGAGTAAGTACAAGGCAGCGGCCTTGGAGGAAAACAAGACCAGGATATACAACGTGCTGCTTGCTTTTTACTTCGCAGACAATCCGCTGGGTACCGAGTTAATGCCTGTACGATTTCATATTAACAAAAGAACTGTGTTCAAAGACATACAGCGAGGAATCCAGGACTTAACCGTCATTTTATACGGCGCTCAAGGAATTGTCCTTATGCCGGAAGAGGACAGTCCTGCCTTTGTCAAGGCGAGAATGCAGGAAACAATCGCAAAACGGCTGGCTGAAGAATTTGGAAAGGAGGTTAGAAACGAATGTCGAGCCTTTATAATGGAAAATCACTGACTGATGTTATAGAGCAGCAAAAGGCTGAAGACCGGAAGCTATACCAGCGCCGCCAAGAGCTACAACGCCAGGCAGATGAACGGGCCGCAGCGGAGCGGGAAGTAAACGAGAAAACGTCTTTTGAAAAAATCCTGGACAAGCAGGAATTAACCAGGCAGCTGGTCGACAGCATTCAATCAGGCAACCCCAGGAACGAAGAGTACATGACCCAGGCGCTAAAGCAAATGTGTGATGTTCTCGATTTTCTGCTGAAAAGCAGATAAACTGGAAAAATTTGTAGGAAAGGAGGGGAGAATTTGCAAAGCAATAGCTTAAAAGAATTAGGTCGTATAGGACAGCGCCGCTACGGGGGATTTTTCTACGAAGAGTTTCTCAAGGATTTACAGGGCAGAAAAGGCATTGAGGTGTACAAGGAGATGTCAGAAAATGATGATATCGTTGGCGCATTGCTATTTAGCATAGAAATGCTTATCAGACAGGCAAGCTGGAGCGTGCAGCCGGGAGGCTCCACAGTCAAAGACCAAGAAGCAGCGGACTTTATTTATAGCTGCATGGACGACATGAGCGACACATGGACGGATACCATCTCTGAAATCCTGTCGTTTTTAACTTTTGGTTGGAGTGCTCACGAACTGGTCTACAAGCGGCGCTTAGGCAGGAACAGCGACCCGCGACTAAAGAGTAAGTACACCGATGGATTGATAGGGTGGCAAAAGTTACCCATCAGGGCGCAGGATACTCTCTGGGAGTGGTTATATGATGATAATGACAACCTTCTGGGAATGGCACAGATGCCGCCGCCCACTTTTGAGATAATCCAAATACCAATTGAAAAGCTGCTGCTTTTCAGGACGAAGAGCCGCAAGGGCAATCCTGAAGGGAGAAGCATCCTCCGCAACGCATACCGGAGCTGGTATTTCAAGCGCCGCATTCAAGAGATAGAGGGAATAGGCATTGAGCGCGACCTGGCTGGCTTTCCTGTTTTGAAGGCACCGGAAGGAATGAACATCTGGGACGAGGACGACCCGGACATGACCGCCATTCGCCTGCTGACAGAGAAAATCGTCCAGAACATCCGCCGCGACAGCATGGAAGGCTTGAGCCTCCCGGCAGGCTGGGAGCTACAGCTATTGAGTACCGGTGGCCGGCGCCAGTTTGATACCAACGCCATCATCGAGCGATACGATACCCGAATAGCCATGACTGTCCTTGCAGACTTCGTACTGCTTGGGCACCAGCAAGTGGGCAGCTTTGCCTTAAGCAGCGACAAGACCGAATTATTCTCAATGGCTGTAGGGGCTTATCTCGATATTATTTGCGGGGTTTTCAACAACCAGGCAATACCGACATTGATAGACCTTAACGGTGAGCATTTCAGCGGCATAACCGATTATCCCACCCTGGAGCACGGAGATGTAGAGGGCGCAGACATCCAGGCGCTGGCGGCCTACATCAAGGACATGACCGGCGTGGGTGTCTTGGTGCCGGATGACCATCTGGAGGACTATGTAAGAGAGGCGGCTGGACTGCCAGAAAGACTGGACGAGGGCACAGACCCAAACCCAAGAAAACCAAAGAGACAAAGCTCTAACGTAAAACCGGGGAAGGGGACATATTCGGACATCCCGGAAGAGTTAGAGGGCGACGAGGAAGCGGTAAAAAAAGCGAAAGAGAGACTGGGGAGGTATGGTTAATGGGTATTTTTACAACGTCAGGGCACCGCCCTTCCTGGTTCTTAAAACTAAGTATTAAAAATGATTCAGAAAGGAGGAGAACACTATGGGAGAGACATTTAGAGTTGAAATCCCCATAAACGTCAGGGACAACACAGACCCTGGCATCTCCCAGGCCACGCGCAAGGTAAGCGCCTTTGACAGGGCGAGCCAAAAGACGCAAGAGCGCCTGGAGAAAATGAATAGAAGCAGATATCAGGTTATTCTTGAAGCCTTAGACAGAGCATCTAGCATCATAGGACATGTCTCCACGAAGGCACGCAGCATAGCAGGCAGGACTTACAGCTTCACCATGAAAGCGGTTGATATGGCGACTGCTCCGCTTAAGTCCATATGGAACTTTGCGACATCTCTTCAAGGCGTCATATTCGGGGGCGGTCTGACAGCTGTCGGATTTAAAGGGCTCCAACTGAGCGGTGAGATGGATAGAGCCAAAAAATCGATTGATTTCTTTACTGGTTCAGCGGAAGAGGGAACCAAAGCCTTTCAGGAGTTAGTCAATCAAGCCATCAAATCACCGCTTTATGAAGTGCCGTTTGTGGTGCAGACCGCCGGACAATTACTTGCAGCCGGTAAAAATATCGAGTTTGTCAAAAGGGCGCTGAAAGATTTTGAACAAACCGCATATTACACCGGAGCCAGCCTGTCGCAGATTGAATTGGCTTTTTACGGATTTAAACAGATTTCGTCTGTCGGAACATTGCAGATGGAGGAACTGCGGCAGGTAACAGAAAACTTAAATCTCCCGCTTCAATGGGTTATAGAGGAACTGGGCTTGACGGGCAAGGCCGCAAAGAATCTCGGGGATGCCGCCATACCGGCCAACGAGGCTATGGAGGCCATTCTAAAAACCATGGAGAAGAGATTCCCGGCCAAAGATATGCAGGACGACCTTCTGGCCTTGGAATCTGCATTGAAGGAGACGGGCCGAATGTTCCTGTGGGCCTTTGGACGGGGGATGAGCGGGCCGGTGATGCGCATCATGCAAGATTTGTCTGCTCAACTTGACCCGACCGGCAAGAAGTTCAATAGCTTTGCAGGTTCGCTGGAATATGCAGGTAAGGTAGTAGGCGAAAAGCTGGAGCAAATTTATAAGGACGTCAAGGAATTCTTGGATAAGTTCAACCAGGGCGAGCTAAAGAATATGGGCCTCGGAGACAAAATTATTTACGGTGTTGAGTACGGGCTGGACGAAGCAAGCAAATGGTTGCAAGGAGAGGGCGGTAAAAAAGTCGAGAAGGTCTTTGTTGAAATGGCCGAGATAGCGGGACGGGCATGGATGACAGCCCTGGGGGCATCCTTGAAGGGAGCTGGAAATGCAGTCAAGGAAGGCAATTGGAGTGGCGCTGCGGCGCTGGGCGGCATGGCCTGGATGCTTGGCGCAGGAACATTGCTCGGTATAGTCGGCAAAGGAGGAAAAGCCGCTATAGCCGGTGGCAAGGGCCTGTGGAAAGCCGGCAAGTGGTTATTCGGTAAAGGCTCGAAAGCCGCAGATGCTGCCGTAGGTGCAGCCAAGGTCGCCGGTGCAGCTGCGGGAGCCGCTGATGATGTTGCTGATATAGCGAAAACAACCAAAAACCTGAAGGATGTGGCAGAATCATTTAGGGCGGCTGCAAACGCTTCGAAAGAGGCAGAGAAAGCCGTAAAGACCGCAGAAGCATTAAAGGCTGCTAAACAGGCAGACCTTGAGAAAAACGCGAGGCTACTCAAGGAGTTGAAAAAGGAAGCGGCCAAATTCGGGGACGATATACCCAAAGGATTGTCCGGAAAGATTATGGCTGCCGAGAAAGCGGTAGCAAAAGGCCGAGTTGATGTTAAGAAGGCGGCGTCGCACCTTGACAACATGATAAACCTGAAAAATCTTAAAGCGATAGACTACGCAAACGCGAGAGAAGGGTTTGTTGTCGCAAAGGACGTCGCAAACGCAGCTAAAGTTGCAGACCAAGTGGGAGGAGGGGCCAGCAAGACGGGTATATTTAGCAAAATCGTAGGATTGCTCGGCAAAAGCGGCGATGATGTCTTAAAAGCAGGGAGCAAAGCTGCAGGAAAAGGCATCAAGGGAATACCCGTATTAGGCACGCTTTTTGGTTTGGCAACAAGCGGAGCGGTTGTTGCTTCTGCAGCGCCAGAAAACAGAGGAAGAGAAGCTGCCGGGGAAGTAGGAAGCTGGTTAGGCGCCATAGGCGCTGGAGCTGGAGCCGGGGCATTGGTTGGCACCCTTGGAGGCGGGCCAATCGGAACCGCTGTCGGTGGCATTGTTGGCGGCATTGGAGGTGCCATAGGCGGAGAAGAATTCACCGAGTGGCTGTATGACCAGAAAGACGCAATAGCTTCAATGGGAGGAAAAGTAAAGACTGCAATTTCCGAGTTTGGGACAAAGGCAGGAGAATCCATTAGTGGATTTTTCTCAGAAACAATACCAAACTTCGTGACAGAGCAGATACCTTATGCCATAGGCTATGCGACCGGTTCGATTGGGAAGTTTTTCACCGTAACGCTCCCGCAGGGATGGAACGACTTATGGACAGCTGTAGGGAACTTTCTCACCGAGACAATCCCCGCCTGGGCGAACGGGGCATACAACACGGCGGTAAACTTCTTCACCGTTTCAGTCCCGACGTTTTTCACTAATCTGTGGAATTCCGTGTATGGATTTTTCACGGAGACCTTACCGACATGGGCGACGGGGGCTTTCAACAAAGCAAACGAGTTCTTTACACAAAAAGTTCCTGAGTTTTTCACTGACCTGTGGAGCAACGTGAGCACCTTTGTGACCGAAAAAATACCGGAATACGCAAAGGCATTAAAGGACAGTGTTACTGGGTGGTTCGGCAGCTTCAGGGATTGGGCAAGCAATATCTGGGACAAGGTAAAATCCAGTTTTTCAGCCGGATATGAAGCTGGTTCAAGCGGCGGCTCCAATGTTGCGAAACATGCATGGGGCGGCATCATGACGAAACCGCATATGGGCATTGTGGCCGAGGACGGAGCCGAGGGCATCATTCCATTAAGCCCAAGCAAGCGCGCAAGAGGTCTCGACCTTTGGTGGCGGACGGGAGAACTGCTGGGTGTGCGACCGTACGGAAACGGCGGGATTGCAGGTGATATTCCCACAGCGAGCGCCGTGCCGGTCAGCGTAGGAACCGGCAACGTGACCCAGTATATTCAGGCAAGGGTGGAAAAAGTCGAGGTACATCCCGCATTTCACATTGAGGGGGATAACCTCGATGAGGAGAACGTCGTGACCATCATAAAGGGACGCATCCGGGAGATGGCCGACGACATCGGCGATGAGCTCGCGGAACGGTTGTCCCGCATTTTCGCAAATATGCCGGTGAAAGGAGGGGCCGGGGCTTGAAAATTGACACAACAGAAGCTATAAAAAGCGCAGTAGATGATGCGGTACAAAAAATAACATGGGAAGTAAAATCAAGGGCCTTCAGAGCATCCAACGAGCTCCGCAACGCAGCGCTCACTGTCCTGCGAGGACAACGAAGCGGCAGGGTTTATAAAAAGCCTGGCACATATGGCAAGAGAATGACCAAACAGACAAAAGCATTGCTCAATGACTACGGTCATAACTTGCGGGGCGGGCAGCTGTACCGAGCTTCTGCACCAGGAGAGCCGCCGGCGGTGCGCAGCGGCAACCTGCGCCAAAGCTGGAGGCCAAGAACCGAGTCTGAAAAAACGGGAAGCGGTCTGACCGTAAGGTCGGCAATTACCACCGATGTGAAGTATGCGCCATGGCTTAATGATGGTACAAAAGACGGGCGAATAGCCCCTCGCCCGTTCGAGGAGCCTATCATCGAGAGGGCAAAGCCACGCATCAGGCGCATTTTCAAAGAACCGTACAGATAGAGCTTCAGCTAAGTTTTGAACGGCAAACTCATAGGGCGGAACCCCATCCGCTCTATTATTTTTACCCAGGACTTTAAGCAAAAAGCCGCTCCTTTTTGCTGGGGCAGAAACAGGGCAAAAGCAGGGCAGGAAAAACACCCCTCCCTGGACGCCCTGTGCGGCGCGTACAAGCCGATATTGTTGCTGGTAGGGTAATTACAAGGGCAAAAGAAAACACGCCAAAATGGAGCGAATGTGGAGGCGCTACGCAGGCAGATATGGCTAACAATCAAAAAGCCCTGGAAAATCCAGAGCTTTGCTTTGTATTATGGAATGACAAGATTTAAAGACCTCGACTATTCATAGACCTCAAATTTAAAGGTTAGCGTTCCAGTGTACGTTCCAGACGGCGGATTATTGGAAACATTGGGGACTATTTTTATAGCTCCGGCACCTTTAGGAGTCGTATTTCCGTTCTCAAACCATGCAACGATAGTATTTAAGCCAGAATACCCCGTCCATCCTATACTTTCGGAAGGATTTGAAACCATAATCATGCATGGTATCCGCGCCTCGTCTGGCGTCCCTTTATCTTTATACAGCTGAAAATTGCCACCGTTTTCATATGTTGTATCAATCATTACTTTGAGCTTTTTTCCGTCACCTATATTCATTTTGTCAGCTGTAAAAACGAATTTTTCCCCATCGTTGATAGAAAAAGAGGCCGGAATATTAATCGTATATTCAGGGGTAAAAGTCGGGGTGGTCTGGGTATAAGTATAGGTGACTGTCATGTCCACAGATGACGGGCTTGCAAATGCTTTCAGTGGTATTACACTGCACACCAACACGAGTATGAGCAAAACAGAAATTAATCTTTTTTTCATGGTACCACCTCCAAATTAAAGACAGATTGTGCGCCGTTCAGCTGCTGTAAGCCATCAGAGCTGTAGCAGTCATACTGAAGGATGGCGTTTTCATAAGTACCAGCCTGCAGGGAGCGGGAAATTTCAATAACGTCAACCACCTGCCCAGGTTTAATCATGCCAGAGCGGTAAAGCGGAGTCCCGTCTGACAAACTGAGAGAGATCATAAAATAACAGGCATTCGTCTCCGGATTATAGAGCTTAACCGTCTGCCTCGTTTGCCCGGCTTTCATGACCATTTTTTCAAAGCCAGGGATTGCGATAGATTGCGAAGAACTGACAGGCGATACAGCTGCAGACGCCCCCGTTTTCTTGGCCGCATTGGTAGCGGTCACCGGGGGAACAACAGGACTGCTGGCGCCGCCGTTACCTGCCGAGAGGTTAGAACCAACCAGCACGCCAGTAATAACAAGAGTAGCAGTAAGAAGCACCACGGCAGCAACTCCAAAAATATAATTTTTACTAATAAGATCACCTCCCCACGTATGTACAAGCACAGGATACCATGCCCCTCTCCATACCGTGGAGGCAAACCGGGTGGGTATTATTTTTTCTTCCATCGTCGGATTGTCGAGTCGTCCGCCGGGCAGCAATCAGAGTGGCCGGCCAATACGTCCTTAATCAACTGGGCCTCATAGTGCTTCTTTGGCTGCATGAAGTCGGGAAGTTCGATGTGCAGCTTGCCGCAGCCAGGGCAGCTGAGACGACGCAGCAGGAACCAGCGGACTGCCCCGAAGCTGTCGATTACATGTCGCTTTTTTGTATCATACCCGGAGAGCAGCAGGCCACACTGCGGACAAACCGGCGCCTCCATATTTCGGATTCTATAAACGCTCCGGGCTTCGTCATACTCCACTGTGTAACGGGTGGCGGTAATCATGGGCAAGCCACCTCCTCGCTCGATGAACGTCAAGATTGACGCCAGCGCTCTCGGAGCGGCGGCTCAAAAGCCAGGAAATTACCCACCCAGTACGCCTTAACCATCGGCGACCCGGCGCGGTACCATGGACTCAAACCATAACGAAGAGGGGCGAGCACGATGAAATACGGCAGACTTGTGGCAACCCGAGGCATTGCGGAAGAAATGGAGAGCGACCTGGCATTTGCTCGGGAGATTGCTGCAGCCTTTGGCAGGTACCAGCGGCACGATTGGGGCGACCTCTGCCAAGAGGATAAGGCCCTGAACGACCGGGCGGTTGAAAGCGGTGACCGGGTAATGGCTGCGTACCTGACCAGCAAGGGGAAAATCTGGATTATAACCGAATGGGACAGGTCGGCGACGACGATTCTATTCCCCAGCGAGTATTAAACGGCGGCGCCAGATTGCAGGCGCCTTCGTGCAGAATATAATAACAAAAGCCGCCACGAGCCAAGCAGGCCCAGGACGGCTTTAATGAAGAAAGAGCGGGATTCCTGTGTTGGGATACCCGCTCTCGTTTTATGACAGCTCGGGAAACGGAATGTGCAGCAACCGCATGATTTCCTTCTGCGTTTCATACACCCGCTCGGCAATGAATTCACAGAACGGCTCAGACTTACCCTTGTTCTGATACTGCCGGATGGTGTCGTTATATTCTGGCCGGAGCACAGGAGGAATAATTGCCAACTGATAACCGTCTTGTATCAGCGCTAAATTCATGATAAGGCGGCTTGTTCTGCCGTTGCCGTCAATGAATGGGTGGATTGACACAAACTTCAGGTGCAGCAGCGCGGCAAAAGTCACGGGATGGTAATTTTTCCGCTCGGCCTTTACCCATTTCTCCAGCTTCCGCATTTGTCCATCAATTTCCTGTGGCCGGGGGAAGACATACTCGGTACCGGAGACGATAACGCTTTCCTTCCTCCATGTGCCGGCGTTTGCCTCGTCAATGCTTTTGTAGAACAGGCGATGCATGGTTTTAATGTCCTCCACCGTTATGCGCCGCTCCCCAATTAGGGTAAACATAAAATCATAGGCCTGGCCGTGGCCCACCGTCTCATAGAAATCCCGGAGCGGCCTGCCACCGATGGTTAGACCGTCCTCAAGCACCACCTTTGTCTCGCTGATGGTGAGGGTATTCCCCTCGATGGCATTACTCGACCATGTGAGCCCGATGCGGTAATAGTCCTTCAACTGCTTCAGCATATGCCCCTCGAAGGGGCGAACCTCGCTTATTGCCTTGTGGCAGCGGTCGATTTTTTCATATATGGTCACCGGCTATCACCGCCCTTTTCCTCTTGGCCTACGCCTTTTTTTATCTCGACGACCTGCTCTATCCGACAGTCGAGCGCAAGGCATATTTTCTCCAAAATCGACAGCGCGACATTCTCATTTTTTCCGAGCTTCGCAAGAGTCGATGTAGCAATACCGGCTTTCTTGCATAGCTCAAGTTTTCCCATCTTTCTATCTATCAGAAGATGCCATAGCGGGTCATAGCTTATCATAGAGACGCCTCCTTTCCACGATTATAATAACACGAAAATATCGTGATGTCAAAATTATATTTGTAATATGCGAAAAAAAATATTGACATCAAGAGCATTTAACAATAGAATGAATACGAGAACACGAAATATTATTTGCAAAAAGCGAAATAAACCAAAAGGAGAGAGCGAAATGTTAAATCCAAGAAACCTGGCCAACGGCCAAGAGCAGCATGAAACCTTCAAGAGCAACATCACCAGGAAGACGGTAGTTCAATACGACTACCGACACACAGATGGAGAATTGTTCTCCTGCGTTAAACCCACCCTGGAAGCTTGCAGGCAAGCGAAGGAAAACTGGATAGCCAAGAAGGAGGCACAGCAATGATAGCCACGAAGGAACAGGAACGCAAGACTTTGGAGAAAATCAAGCAGATGGTCGCCGAACTCGGCGAAAACAGCTACCTGGCCGCAGCCTTCACCGGAGCTTTCGAGCTGGCCGAACAGAACATCGAGAACGACTGGGGCATCACCACACAGGAATACATCGACCGGGCCATCAAGGCCGACGAGAACGAGAATAGAGCCAAGAAGGAAGTTGCCGCAGTCAAGGCGGAGTTGGAAGGTGTACGGAGCGCTCACTGGGGCACCACAAAGGCGCTGGAAGAGACCAGCGAAAGAGCCCAAAAGTACGCTTACGAGATAGACGACCTGAAGGAAAAACTGAAGGCGGCCAAACTGGAGATTACCATACTGAAAGCCAAACTCTACGATTACATGACAATTCCCGCCTGAATGAGAGCCTGGAGGGGCCAGGCCGAAACCTACCGGCATATGCCGGGATGGTCGCGGGAACCCGCCGCCAGAGGGGGAAAGATGGCGCCCCTTTTACATAAATTGTTTTTTGACAATACAGAAAGGAGAAAGACGATGACCAACGCAGCGGCAATCGGATACATGATAAGAGCGGCCAAACAGGCCGGGCTCGACCACCATACCATCAAGGTGCTGGAAGCCCTCATGAACGAACAGATGGACTTCTACACCGAGGAAGAGGCAGAGCAGACCTACCGAAGTTTTTATTAAGATGGACAAATACGCTCGCGCCGACAGCCAGGAAACAAATCGACCGGCTCCAAGGCGGCAGTGAAAAACAGGGAGGATAGATAAGCATGGCAGAGATAATTAATTTTCCAGCAAAAACAAAGCAGCCAAAGCTCCGGTACTTCATCACGATAGATGAGGATGAAACCCCGGCATATGCAACAAGGGAATTAAAGCCCGGAGTAATAACAATCATGATAACAGCCAGGACACCAGAGGAGGCGGAAACGCTCCGCAAAGAGGGAGCCGCAATAGCAAAGCAGGGACAGCGGCATGCGGCCACGGGAGGAACCCCAAGATGATGAACAAGAGCGAGATAGAATACTGCGACTTCTCATGGAATCCGGTCACCGGGTGTCGGACAGGGTGCGAATACTGCTACGCCGCTAAACAGGCAAAGCGCTTCTCCGGGGATGTGAGAATAAACCGAGGTTCTGGTCAACTTCAGAGGGACGAGAATGGCCTCTACATCCTGGAGAAGCCCTTCAAAAATCAGAGCGGCAAGGTGATACCATGCCCGGTCGGATTTGTGCCGACACTTCACAGGTACCGGCTGGCCTCACCAAAGCAGAAAAAGAAAGCAGCAAACATCCTCACCTGCAGCCTGTCCGACCTGATGGCGCCATGGATACCCGAAAAGTGGATTATTGAGGTATTTGAGGCATGCGAGGCAGCACCATGGCACAATTACCTCTTCTTGACGAGATATCCGGAAAGGTATGAACAGATGAGCTCCGCCGGCCAACTCCCCCGCTCCAGAAACTTCTGGTACGGGACGACCGTCATCAGGAGCGCTGACCTCGACCGGATAGTATACCTCCCCCGGAAGCAGCATAACCAATTCATCAGCATAGAGCCGGTCATGGAGGCGATAGACATCGAAGACCTCACATTCATGGATTGGATTATCGTCGGAGCCGAGACCGGCAGCAGGAGAGGCAAGGTGAAGCCGAAGCGGGAATGGATAGAGGCAATCGTCCAGACGGCACGAGCCGCCGGAATCCCGGTGATGATGAAGCACAGCAAGGAGATGGAGGAAATCTGGGGCGAGGAATTAATTCAAGAGCTTCCTGCGGCATTAAGCCGGCCAGAGGACAAGCCAATCCCTCACTGCAGCGACTGCGAGCACCACAGGGCCACAGAGCGCCACTACGACAGCGTGAAGGCCACCATGATGATGAACCACACATGTGAGCATGGCAAGACCCCCCAGCGCGTCCCAGGACGATATGCGAGAACATCGCCGCCCTGGTGCCCGCTCCGGAGTGAATAATCAAACGAGGAGGCATGAAGGATGAAAAAGACCATTTATCAGTTAGCCTGCTTCCTGCAGGAAGAGAACGACACCTACGCCATATCCACGGAGGACTTCAAGGAGGACACGGAGTTGGCGCAGGAGGAAATCCTGAACCTGCTGACCGTGAAAATCGGAAAGAGCGCCGCAGAGGACAAGCTCAACATTTTCAAGACTGCAATGTACGACCAGGGCTATATCGACGGTCTCTGGGTGGGTGCCCAGCTGGCAAGAATGCTCGCTGGAGAGACCGATACCATCAAAATCACAGAGAAACACGACCCAACCACAAATCAGCTTCAAAGATAGGAGGATGAGAACATGAACACAGCAAGAATTTCCCCGACCTTTACCAAGGAGATGGAGCAGATACGAAGCATGAAGCCCCAGTTTTTCGACAGAGAGAGCCTCGGCTACCTTCCGCCGCTGGCCCGGCTGTTATTTTTAGGGCTTTACTGCAGGGTTGATAAAGAAGGGCGGCTGCAGGACAAACCCAGAACGATTAAAAAGGCAATCCTGGGATACGACGATGTGACCGCCGGCCAGGTAGATGGTATGCTGCAGGAGCTTCACAATGCTGGTCTTATCATCCGGTACCAGGCAAAGGGCAGCAGCTTCATCCAGGTGGTGGATTTCGGCGCGGCAAGTAACCAATTTACTGATTGATAGAACTGTGGGATAATAAATTAAGTACCGAGCAGGCTTTCAAATAGGGCACCAAAAGGCTACCCAAAGGCTCCCGCGAATGAGACGCCCAAAGGACACAAACAGAGCACAATTAGGCCACCGCGAATCAAGGTGCTTTCACGATACCCCACGTTTATTTTGAAGAGGAAGAAGGTGCCAGACCATAAACAGACGTGCAGTTTATTTTTATACGCTCCCAGGCGAGACCGCGTGCGCCGGACTGGCCCTCGACGTACATGTTCACGGAGAGACGCTCCGATTTGACGATACCATCAGAGGCCACGAAATACCCGGCAAGGTCACAGCGGAAAACGAGAATGGATTCATTTTCACGTCCACAGGATACATGCCGGGCGAATGGCGGTTTGATGTGCTGACGATTGAGGAGTTCCGGCGGGAGCATTATAAGATGGTCGGGGGAGGAGAAATCCTGGCGGCCAAAATAAAAACGACGGACGACCTCCACGAATGGTATCGGAAGGAATTCGGATTTTAAGGCGGAGTTTGGGCTCCGCCTTTCACTCTTGAAGGAGAGAATATGATAAAAGCACCAGACTTGTATCATACAAGCACAGTGCAAGTAGCATAAAAGCACGTTGACAATTTCCCCCTTGAACCTTTTACCGGTCGCTCTCGGGTTGATTGAAAAAAACCAATTTTGTGATAATATCGGTGTAAAACACAGAGACGGAAGGGAGGGATAAGAATTGATGGCAACGATTTTTGGCATAATTATGCTGGTATCCATAGCCGCAGTATTATGGTGCGCCATAATGCTCATATTAAGGGTATTGGGAAAGAGTAAATTCAGACATACCGGCAAAATACTCACTGCGGCAATCGTCATAGGCATTGCTTCTTTCGTCATTATAGGAATTACATATGAACCCAAAACAGCAATTCATACGAACAGCGTAAAAAAAGAAGACCAAAAACCAACAACCCCAGCTACGGTATCGCTTGAACCTAAAATTGCAGAAAGCGAGAATGGCGCTGGAACCGAGACAAAAGTCGCAGGGGATGAATCGGCTAAAGATATCCCTAGTCAAAGCAAAGCTCCTGCACAAAGCAATGTACCTATAATCACGCCGGAGCGGCCAGAACCACCAGCAAAACCTGATTATGAGGCCATGTTGGAGGATTTAAAAACCAAAGTCCTATCCAACGTAAAAGAAGCAGTAAATGGCAAGTTTGATTCAGAAAAAAAGCCCGCCGTTATATTCGATCCTTTTTCAGGAATTGTGTCAATAGAGGCGCGAGCTGCAGATAATTTTACAAAATCGTGGATTAGAAAAGGGATAGCTTATGATATTGCGAATACATTGCAGGCAATATCACTCGACGAAAAAGGGTTTAACTATGTGTCTGACAGGAAAAGTGCTCCTGTTTATGGCATCGAAAAAGTGATTTTTGTAATCACATTTCCCATGATAGATGCATACGGAAAAGAATCGGAAGGCACTATTGTAAGCGCTACATACACCAGAAAAACACTCGAAGCCATTGTGTGGAAAAACAAGAGCAGTATAGACTTCGAGAAAATAGCGGATAAATACTGGATATCTCCGGCATTAGAAAAATAGAAATCGTTTGAGGAACGGACATTGCCGTCAGAGAAGAAACTGCGTAGGACGACCAATAGCCGTGGCAGCAAAATGGCAACAAAAATATTCCTAAACCAAAAAAATACTGATAAAATTAATAATACAGGCAATAGAAATAACTGAAATCAAGGGAAAAAACCTCAAGTCAAATTCAAGTGATAGAGTGGGAATAAAACTACTTATCATAGTAACTACTCATAACATTTATGAAATATCAAGTTCCAATGCGAAAGTCATAAAAAAAAGCAGCTTTATATTTGACATTACATTACAACATATATATAATATTGCCTAAACAACAACAAAAAGGTGGTCAAACAAAATGGCATTTGAAGTTTATAAGCCTAGAGGGGAGAGGGCTGAAAAGTTACCCTTAGTCTCACTCTCAAAAAACTCTTTAGTAATGAACAACAAAGCGCGTGAGAAGTTAAACCAACCTGAAAATGTAGAATTGGCATTTGATAAGAGCAGGAATATTATTAGAATCAAGCCGTCAAATGACGGTCTTAACGTTAAGAAAACAAAGGTTTTTGCCAAAGGGTTTTTTAATTATTTTAATATAAATAAAAAGGGGAGATTCGGAGCTGTATATGATGAAAATGAAAATGTCCTCTATGTGAATATTGATAACAGTAACCTGCAATAAATGCAGGTTATTTTATTTTTGTATATTTGGACGCCGGAAACACTACGGAACCAGTCACAAGAACAATGAAGCTTGTCAGCAAACCGATATATAACGGATCAACTCCATTAGGAACAGCTAATTTCCAAGCCAAGTCGGCCAACGGTCCCGCTGCCAGGGCTAATACCCCGCCGATGGGGCTGACAAATTTTTTATAGAAAATCGCGCCTAACAATGGGAGAAAAATACTGGCCCCGCGCAACCCCATGGAAAGAAAACTCCACTGGAGTATCATTGATTTCAGGTTCCCGGTTACAAAGAGAATAGTTAAGCCCACTACTGCAACCAGTACTATCCTCGAGACGATGAGCATCCGGCGGTCGTCAGCCTGAGTATTGAGATATTTATGGTAGATATCCCTGGTAAACATGGTGCTGATTCCCAAAGTGAGCCCCGCCGCAGTCCCTACAACAGCCACTAACAATATTGCCAGGACAATCCCTCCGAGCCAGGGTGGCAAAAACTTGATCACAAACACCGGAAGGGCTTCCGCGGCTAATATGTCCGGGTAATTCAATTTCATGTACATTCCTACAACCGTTCCCGCTAAACCGCTCGGAAGCACGAGAATCCCCGAAATCAAAGCGCCTAACCTTGAAGTTGCAATGTCCCTTCCGGAAAACATAGCCTGCAAGTAAGTTTGCGTCGACATGACTCCTACAATCAACGAGAACCCCGCGGCAAAGTCCGTCGAAAATCCCCGGCCGAACAGGCTGAGCCAGGGAAAAGGAGGGAACGAGTTTGTGAGGCCAGCCACTCCCCCCACTTTTGTGTAAGCCAGCACGCCTGTGATAATCAAAGAACAATAAAGGATAACGAGCTTAACAACCCCTACAATGCCGGTACTCATTACCCCGCCAAAATAGACATAACATATTACCAGAACTATCGCGATCAGAGCAGCGTTAAAAGAACCAAGCTGAAATATCGGCACCAGCAAGGCAATCGCCGCCAATATTTGTGCAATGATATTCAAGAATATACCGGTTGAACTAAAGATACTGGCGATAGGCCCGGCGACCGGGCCATAGCTGTTAACAAGAAATTGCGGCACTGTTTCTAATTCCGACTCCCGCAGGGGCCCGGCCAATAACATAGCAAGCAGGAAACAGCCGGCTCCCGCGCCAATGGTGAACCACCAGGCCGACAAACCGTATTTATAAGCCAGTTCCGCTGTTCCAACAGTTGAAGCTCCCCCCACCAGCGTCCCCGTAATGGTCCCTATGATCAGAATTACCCCGGCTTTTCTCCCGCTGACTGTAAAATCAACGGCATTTTCAACTCGTCTGCCCGCATAAACGCCGACGATGGATACCAAAGTCAGCGTAAGCACAATGCTGATTATATGGGAATCAGTTAAGCCGTACATATATTAATGCTCCTCCTCAGCTCCCATGATAATCATTCGCCGCGTCGATTATGTTTCCTGCGAAGCAACATGTTTATTAAACCATTGTTAATACACAATTGTTAATATCGTGAGGGATAACAATGGGGAGGGAATAACAAGGAATAGCGGAAACCTTGATGCCGGACTGGTTCAGGTCGAAGTCGCGGAGTAAGCGGTGGCAAGCGCTTCCAACTCTTTCCGGATACCCGGCAACAGATAAAGAAATTCGAAACCAGCATAAAAAATATTATCATAATCTTTTATCCAGGCCAAGCGTACTTTAACGTTAAACGAAACATTATTTATTTGAAAGCTTGAATAGATATCACCACCGATTTGCAGCATTCTAGCCAACTTGGGAACCATGTAGACCATCATGCCGCCTGCCGAAAAATCCACCAGGGTTGTCTGCGCCGTGAGGTTAGCGGAAGAAAACTTAACATTTGTCGCGTATTTCGCGCGCACATATTGTCTTTTTTGTTTTTTATCAAAATTTTCCGGTATGGCCAACCCGTAAAATTTCATGGAATCTTTACCTATTTGCTCCAAACTTGTCTCTGCGCTGTAAAACCCGTATCGCGTAGACACACTTACCTTAACCTTCTGTTTTTCCTGCAGCATCAAAACCTGTCCGTCTATCCTCGGAAGACCTATCCAGAAAAGCTTATCGTCAACTTCCGTGATGGCGGTCTTAAACTCAATTTCATTGGATACTTGCAAGTTAACCTCTTGCTTGGCGACAATAATATTTTTTGCATCAACCATTCAACTACAACTCCTTATATTTGTTCCCACAGGAATCTCGCAATACTCTGAGCACGCAAAGCTGGCTCATCTCCATTTGATCTAGTATTTCTTTTTCCTAAAACATGAACACATACCCAAGTAGTTAATTACCAACAATATTTATTTATTGAAAATTTGCCTCTATTTTCTACATGAAAGAAAAATATTCCTTTAGAGATATTGTCGAGTTCTGTCGATTTAGCATTTTTTTTAAGAAAAACGCATTTTGGTGATTTTATTTTCATACAGGAAGGAATTCCCAATATGGACAGAGAATGTATATAGTAACAGAAAAAGAATGGCCGATAGGGGGGAATAGTAACATGGGAGATCTTTTATACGCCAAAAAACCAGACGAAAACGATCTAACAAACGGCAAACAGGATTGGTACGGGCCTTACTCGCGTGCCATCGTACCTACCATTGATATTTACACCGCCAAGACACTATTCAGCCTTACTCAAAAAATGGTTGAGGACACCGTTGACCGGCGCGTTTCCGCCTTGGAAAAAAATATCGAAAAAAGGGACCAGGAAGTGATGCGGATAATCCGTAAAATTCAAGCGCAGGGGGTTGTGCAACAAAATAAATCCAAATTACCATGGTGGAGAAAATTATTTAAGAATAAATAATGTCAAAATTTGTTGCGATCAAGGTATTCAGAATTCAGTAGTCAGAATTCAGAATATCTCAAGACGATAAACCACTCTCGTTTCTCTCATTCTGACTTCTGACTTCTGACTCCTGACTCCTGAGCAGTTACTTTTCTTCATTATATACGGTACATTTGGGGCAATAGATCTTCACTCCTTTATCTCCTTCCGGTAAAGGCATACCGCATAAAACACATTCACCCTTGGCTTTCCTTTTTTCTTCAAGAACAGATCCCTGTTGTTGTTGAAGTATTTTCCCAACAATTTTATCTTGCTCACCTTTTTTAATATTTATAAATTGTAGCCCGATCATAAAACGTTTTTTCTTACCGCCATCGTCATTTTCTGTTACCCTTACCACCCGTCCGGTAAGGTTTAGCTCTTCGCCCGGAGACAATTCTAATACGATTGCCAGTTCCTCATTTTGTCGCAGTTCTTCACTAGTGGCAAAAAGAAGCCCCCCACCGCTCAAATTTATTATCTTTGCCTTCCTGTACCTGTCGTCCTTATCCCGCATATAAAGCAAGTCCTGCTCAAAGGAAAGACGCATCCAATCTCTTTTTGTTTTACTTTCGACTGGTGTACCGGCGTACCATGAATCTTTTTCATTTAATTTCATTTTTGAACGACACCAGAAAACAGTTATCCCGAGCAATAGAATTACAGCCAGCCCCAGCAATAAGCAAAGCTGATACTGTTCTCCCTGGGCACGTATGGCTTCAGCAAAAGCCTGCGTAAGTTTCCATGTGTGACCCTCATAGCCGGGGCTGCCGCAGGCGGGCGCAACCGGCAATGTTTCCCAAAAAAATACCATTATAAATACCGTCGCGGTTTTAAATAACATTTTTACCACCCCTTTATGATCCTCTTTATTTTATTATTACAAACTATTGCCATGGAAAAGTAAAGTGTTTGCAGGAATATTTTCAACATCACCAAGGGTTGGAAGCTGACTAATATAAACAAATACTTAACAAATACTTAGCAGTTGGCGCTTGATATAATTCGTAGAGATGATATAATGATATAGCCTGCTAAAGATCGATAGACATCTCCTTACTGGGGTTGGTGCTTCGTCCACGCAGAGCATTCTAAGGTGAGGAGATGTTTTTATTGTTTTCAAGCAAATTTTTAACGTGCAAAGACTGTGGGCAAGAATTTGAATTCACCGCGGGTGAACAAGAATTTTTTGCCGAAAAGGGTTTTACAAATGATCCTTCGAGATGCCCTTCATGCCGTGCGGCACGGAAAAACCGTAACCGTGATCAAGGCAGTTGGTCTGGAAACCGGAAAAACCGCACAATGTATGAAGTCACGTGCGACAGTTGCGGACAGGTGGCACGGGTACCATTTCAACCGGACGGTTCCAGGCCTGTTTATTGCAGCGATTGTTACCGCAACAATACCAATTACACCCGGTAACTGCTAAAAAAGGAGCGTGTCGAGAACACGCTCCTTTTTTTGTTGCTCCGCGTTATATGCCCAAAGGTCGCCGAAGGCGAATTTGTGCTGAAAATTGTTGAGGCAGGTAAGTTAATAGCTTAAGTTGGCAATACTATAAAATAGTCTATTCAATAGATAGATCTATTCTAACAGGAGGAAGAAATATTATGTTTGGCACGGTAAAATGGTTTAACGACAGTAAAGGGTACGGGTTTATTGAACAAGAGGACGGAACGGACATTTTTGTCCATTATTCGGCCATACAAAATCCAGGCTTTAAAACCCTGAACGAAGGTCAAAAGGTACAGTACGACGTTAATACCGGCCCACGCGGTCAACAAGCATCCAACGTGCAGGTAGTTTAACAGCAAACTGGAATAAAACCCACTCTTAACAAGCAGTGGGTTTTATAATCTACATCAAACTTTCACATCAAACTTTAGAAAAACTTTTCTTAAGCTTGAAAAGCTCTTTGAACGCTTTCAGGATCACAGACAGCTTCGCCCCTGTCTGCTCCCCGGCAATCCGCGAGTAATGGTTCACACCCACCTCGGTAATAAGGTACCCCCGCGCCCTTGCTTTTGCCAGAATTTCAGTATCAATAAGAGCCCCCTGCGACTCAAGGGTTATCTCGTCAAATATCTTCCGGCGGTAGAGCTTAAACGCGGAATCGACATCTGATACTCTGAATTTGAACAACATATTCACCATTGCGCCCCATAAAAAAGCGTTTATTTTGCGGATAAGCGGATCCTGGCGGTTGATCCGGTAACCCGACACAATATCATATTTTTCAATTAACGGCAGAAGTTTCGTAATCTCTTCGATTCTGAACTGGCCATCACCGTCAGTATAAAAAACGAGTTCCTTGGTGGCATTCTTAAACCCGGATTGTAAAGCGGCGCCGTAACCTTTATTCTTCTCATGGTGAATTACTTTTATTTCCGGGTGTTCCCTGGCCAGGCGGTCAGCAATTTCACCGGTGCGGTCCCGGCTGCCGTCGTTGACAATAATGATTTCAAAATCATCCGATATCCCGGGGGCAACAGCCAGAGCTTCCCGCGCCACTCTCTCCACATTTGCTTCTTCATTGTAACACGGAAAAAAAATTGAAATCGGGTATTTCTTCATAGTCCTCTCCTCTTTCCAATCTTTTTGCATCAACAATTATTTTAACTAGTTTTACCGGATTTATATAATTCTATCATCGCTAACATCCAATTTAAAGCAGCTATTGGTAAGCAATAACGTCTAAAGCAATATTATGGTACTCCCTTTTGTTGGGAAAGTCAATCAAGAACCATTACCGCGTGTAACGGGCTATAATTGTTTGACTGCGGCGCTCGCCTACCGTAACGACTCTGCGATTCTCAAAATTTCTTTAACCGGCAAATCACCTTCCATGGTGATCAACAAACCGCTCTGTTCGAAAATGACGGTAACGCGGCCGTCCGGGACCGATTCCGATAAAACCCCGTCTTGCCCGTTTATTTTAACTTTTTTCCCTTCTGATATTTTCTCTTGAAAAACCTTATCGCCGGGCACCGGCTTCTCTTCGATTACAAACCCTGCTCCGCCAGCCACATATTTTATACAAACCTTATTCTCACCGCTGGTGACGCTTTCCAACACCATTCCTTCAGGCAGATAGGCAGGAAAAAGCGGTGTAACGGCCTGCCCTTTATTTACCACAAGTTTTTGAGACGGCCCAGGCGACTTCCCGGTAGAGCCATCCTTAGGCTTTTCGCCGCTCAAGCCGCTCCCCGCAACCTTCCTGTAGTCTTCCAAGCCTTTATCTTTTTCAGAATGCGCGGACCCGCCAACCGCAGGCTCGTCGGAAACCTCCACCATCATTTTTGTTTCCTGGTTACTCGAAGGTTGATTCTGCCTGGCCGGACTGCCGCCGGCATCCCCACCAAGAGTATCGTTTCGCGCCCGGTCGTGCTCCCGGTCGTATGTAACTACCGGTTCCTTTTGTATATCGCTATCCATTACGGTACTAATATCCTCTTTCCCATTATCACCAGTATCACCAGTATTCATATTCGTGTTACTTTCAGCGACATCAGATAATGACTCCCTGTTCATAACATTATGAAACAGGTTCCTGTCAAAGTATTGTTGAAACATGCCGTAAGCGGCGGTAAAAATGAGCAGCGCGGCAGCGATACCGGCAATACTGCTTTGCAGCCGTTTATAGAAAGGCAGACGAGTCCCGTCCTTCTTAATTCTATCCTCAATTCTAGAAAAAAGGCCGTCCGGTACAGGTATTTCATTAAACATACGCCTGACTTCCAGGCGCAGGCAGTCGTCCGCCTGCTTTAACTTGTCGAACTCCTGGCGGCAATGGCTGCATTGCTCCAGGTGAGTCTCGACAATTTTTTTCTTTTTCAGGTTCAGGTCGCCGTCGAGATAGTCGTTAAACCAAACTTTAATGCTGTCGCAAAGCATGATTTTAGCCTCTTTCCAAAACCTCTTTTAGTATCGCGCGAGCATTAGCCAGGCGTGATTTCACCGTCCCCACCGGTATCCCCAGTATTTTGGCCACCGTCTTCACGTCCAAATCCAGTTCATAATACATGGCCAGGACGGTCTTATGGGCATCATTCAGAAACCTCAGGGCTTCCCTTAATTCCATGCTCCGGTCACAATTACCGGTCCAGTCTTCTGAAACGGCAGTTTCCCATTCTGCCATTTTTTCCAGCACAACTCCTTCCCGGCGCTTTTTTCTCAGATAATCATAGCAAAGATTTACAACAATGCGCGTAAGCCAGGTTCTAAAAGATGATTCCATGCGAAACCCAGCCAGTTTACGATAACAGACTAAAAAGGACTCTTGTACCAAGTCTTCCGCGTCACTTTGATTTTGCAGGATAGTGTACGCGACCCTGTAAGCATAGCCAAAATGTTTGACGGTTAGTTCAGAAAAAGCGTCATTATCGCCTGCCTGAACTGCCCGCACCAACTCATGCTCGCTCATACCCGCCAACATTCCCATATATTCAAACGCTTCTTTCCGGCGTTATTATCACCATATATAATATAGACGAAAGGCAAGTGGGGACGGTTCTTGCTTGCCTAGCTACCTTTTGTCAAAACCCTACTCACCCTGGATTCGCTTATGCCACCGAATAATTCCCCAATTTGCTTTAATGTAAGGGAAGAATTTTTTCTTATTTGGCTTATTAACTCATTACGGAATTCAATGTGTTTTTTCAAATCATTATAATGTATTTTTTTTCTTTCCATAGCTTCTTTTATTTTTAACCGGGCCTGTTCCATTGAGCAGATATAATCGCTATTATAAACATCATCAGAAATTGCTTCTTCAACATCCATGATGTCTATGTGTTCTTCTTCTTTGTATACATAATCATATACATAATCCATATATCCCTTAACCGCCTTTGCTCTGTTGCTTGAAAAGATACTTAATATCCTGTCTTTATCAGTCAGATTGTATATGTCTTTTAAACTGCCGGTATAAATATTGTAACTGCTCCAACGATATTCGTGCGGTTCTTTCACAATACCGGCTTTGACCGGATTGTTATGTATGTACCTGCTCACCTCAAGCAGGTAATTATCATTATCGATCAACTCACTCCTGAACCTGTCCTGGAACAGGTGCCCGCACCTCCTGTAAGTCCGGTTGAAATAGTACGCATAACTTATGTTGATACTTTTAACTAACCTAGATATGTCGTTTCCGTTGTCGTCAATTAAAAGATGTACGTGATTATCCATCAGGCAATAGGCATAAAGTAGAAAGTTATACTTCTTCTTCATCCTTTTAAGTGTTTCAATAAACCTTACCCTATCGTTCTCGGAAAGGAAAAGGCTTTTTCTTTCGTTTGCCCTCTGGATTATGTGGTAGATCGAAAACTCTTCCTTTATCCTTGCTTGTCTTGGCATTTTTATCACCTCATTACTATATTACAATATTTTACCAAGCAAGGCAAGAACCGTCCCCACTTGCTCCCTACTTGCTCTTGCACACTTTAGCTTGTAGTTGACAAATCATACTAATTATGTGGTATTAATAATTATAAAACTGCCGAAAGCATTTTCTTTATCAGGCTTTGCTTTTACAACTTTGAAAAATAATGCACTAATTTTACAATATATACATTATTTTCCTGGCAAGACAAGAACCGTCCCTACTTGTCTCGTCCCTACTTGTCTCCTTGTCTCACCTACTTGTCTCAGCAGACCGGTAAGCCGACGGCATACAGCCGGGTAATGGCGGTCGAAAAGCGCTTTGAAAACAGCCGGCTTTAATTTGTGTTCGTCATTTTCCGGCGAGTTCATCCGTGGCCTCCAGACTGGGTGATTTCATTAATATAACAGAGACAAAAGCGTTTTTGTGACAGGTACAATCAGCTATATTCTAAAAAATTATAGAAACTCAAGCGCACGGCCGCAATTAAAGCAAAAAGCCGGTATCAATCGGCTTTTTGCTTTGTCTGGATTATGTTATTTTCAAAAAACCCAACCAGTATATCAACGGCCTCTTCAAGAATGTCTGCCGGAGCTTTTTCCTGATACCTTGCATTCCTGGCTAGTATATCCAATGCCTTTACCTGCTCGCACATTATAACGCCTGTGGTGGATGTTCTTTCATCAAGAGGCACATGTAATGGAAACCCGCGTTTGGTATTCGTTATCGGACAGACAACCGCAATTTTTGTAAAGCTGTTAAAAGTATTATTACTGACCACCAACGCCGGACGCCTGACTTTTTGTTCATGCCCTGCCTGTGGGTCGAATTCAAGAGTTATGATATCTCCCTGTTCAGGTGTGTAGGACATTACCACACCTCTTTTCCCCGCGGGTTGCCTGTATCCCATTCTGTGCTTCTATAATCACCTTTATAACCAGCCAAGCGTTCTTCTATCGTTTTGTGTTTTTTATTTACACGACTAATAATGACACACCCGTTTTCAACTTTTATTTCCACCCTATCGTTCTCACGCATGGCGGCATCCTCCAATATTCCTTTTGGCAAACGTACCGCCTGACTGTTTCCCCATTTTTGAATAGTAGTATACATGCGCGTCACCTCTAACATAAGTATATACATAGTATCTACACGCGTCAATGCTATTATTTACCAAAAAATTTCTATCACATCCCCTTCTTCTTCCTAACTTGCACCAATGCATTTGACAATTGCATATAATATGTCGTATAATATGTACAGGATCAACGACGCTATTATGTACATTAGGAGGTACAACAATGCCTATTGTGAATGCTACAACTGCTAGAAATAATTTTTTTAAAATCATGGAAGAAGTGGTCGTCACACATGAGCCTATTTATATAACTGGCAAAGCTGGGAACGTAGTGGTTATTTCTGAAGATGACTACCGCTCTATCCAAGAAACGCTATATTTAATATCCATTCCGGGTATGCGCGAGAAAATTTTACGCGGATTAAATACCCCATTGGAGGATTTAGTGGAGGATGATGATGAGTGAACCTTATAAGATTCTCTACACAAAACAAGCATTAAAAGATAAAAGGATAGCTTATGAAGCTGGTTTTTCGGATAAAATAAAAAGCATTTTGGAAATATTGAAAGAAAACCCTTTTGCCGATTACCCACCGTATGAAAAACTCGTAGGCGATTTAACAGGCGCTTATTCAAGACGGATGAACCGTCAGCACCGTGTAGTCTATGAAGTTTACCAAAAAGAACATCTTGTAAAAATCATCAGTATGTGGTTGCATTATTAAACCCAACCAATAATATCCAATATATGTTTGCTAATTCGAGTTCAGCTAATTTTCTATTTTTTCAGAAAACAATAGCGACACAGTCAATTGGGAAATGTTCTTGCTTGCCTGCTTATTTTTTGTCAATATCTACTTATCCTGGATTTGCTTAAGCCCCCAAACAATTCCCCGATCTGCCTTAATGTAAGGGAAGAGTTCTTATACCGCTAACAAACCGTCTTTACTATGTTACTTGAAAAAATACTTAATATACTGTCTCTATCAGTCAGCCCGTATATTTCTTTTACTTTGCCGGTATAAGTATTATAACTCTCCAATGATATTCGCTACTTATATTTATTACACTTTTCAGATCTATAAAAATAATATAATGGAACTCCAACAAAGAAAGGAAGATCTACGGCAATAAATATCCAACACAATGCTTGCCAATTTTCGAGTTTAGCATACTTTCTATCTCTCCAGATAACAATGGCGACAAAAAGCGCTATTATAACATATAAAACCAAGATAAAATCTCCCAGTAAATTAGCAATCCTATCGATCATTTTTCAGCTAGCCCCATCTCTTAATTTAAAAAATTGCCCGTCAATACTGACGGATCCTGAAGGGAAACACCCTGTTATTACGATGACAGAACATTAATTCAACTTGAGTTTGACACTTCAAAAACAAATATCCAGTAATATCAAGGGACTGAAGGCCCAACAAAGAGACGTACCACTACACTCTTTCCACTTCAAAAAAGTGATGGAGTATAATGCTTATCTCCACCAGTGATTTTGGCATTCCATAACTCCGTAACTTTTGAGAAGGTCGAATGTCTATAGCTTTGAACGCATCATAAGCACAGCCAACTAATTCCCTTCTGCAAAGATATTGCTCTTGTCCAAGAATCACTTCAATGGCCTTTAACTACTATAAATCACGTAACAGATATTTATATTCAACCTTAATTTCTTTTTCTGCCAGCTTTCTTTGTAATGATGATTCCAATACTAAGGCTAAAAAACACACCCTGATGTCACCACAAACCTGGCTGTCTTTCCAGTGGTAAACAGACTTAAAATTCAGGCTGGATTTAATTTCTCTAAATGCCCGTTCCACTCGCCAGAGATCTCTCGCCGACATCTCTAGTCTTACGCATGCCCAGCACTACACGCTGGTTTTTGACCGGGACGTGTTTTATACATTAAATCACTATACATAGTAAATTACATAATAAATTACCGCCAGTATATTTCTATGACGTCCCCTTCCTCAAGCTCATCGGTAAACCCGGCGGGGGCTCCGTTCAGCCGCAAAACCGGGGGGCTGGTATGAGCCGCCGGCTCCAGCTCAATGTAGTTGAGCACATCCACAAAAATGTATCTTTTTTTCCCTGCCAGGTCTATTTTCTTCCCGTTAACTGTAACAGAAACAACTCCGCCGGGACGCCCGGCCCTGCTCCGGTCTGCCCCCATTTCCGCGTTTTCAGCGCCGGGAAGTTTTTTTTTGACAAGTCTTACATCGTCCCCGTCCTTCAAAACATATTCTAATGTTGCTTCAACGCCGTTGACCTGGACTAACTGATCTGTCAGATCGACATTTTCAAAAAGTTCACCTATTGTTTTAACTGTCTTTATTTCCAGTTGGTCGCCATTCATTATCTCGCTATCATAAGATGATAATTTCCCGTTAATAAAACAAGCAGGCTCGACCACCCTGGGTTCACCGTCCAAAATGATGCTGACGCTTTCCCGGCCTTCCAGGAAATCACGCACAAAAGCCCTGGCGTCCGCGCCGGCCCCGGCTTTTAAAACATTGATCTCGTCACCGTCTTTTATCGTTGTTTTCAGGTTGGCTTTTTCACCGTTTATATATATTTCCGCCGGGCTGGCCAGGCCTCCGTAAACTACCTCGGGCCTGCCGTCTAGGGTAAATTTCAAATCCTTGCCGTTGCGCCCGATTAAATCCCTGGGGTTGAAATCCAACAGGCTGAGCGCGTTTGACACATTCAGGTCCTTGGAATTGAAAAGGCTGAATTCTTTGCCGTCCACTTTTATGGTAACAAAATTCTGCCCCAGTTTTTTAATGGCTACTGTGGCAATACCGACTACTGTAACCCCTTCCGGTCCGTCCAATCCTTCTTCATCCACAATCAGATTTTGGATAGCCGATCTCCCTCTGACAGCGACTTTTTGGGCCTCAATGCCCAATTTTTCGGCCAGTTTGCCGGTCAGCACCGGCAACCGCGAGCCGCCTCCCACGCAAAAGATCGTCCTTGGCGGTTCTCCGCCGTTAAGGTTCATGATCGCCTCCGCTATCTCACCGGTCAACTTGTCTAAAACCGGCTCGATCACTCCGGCCACCTCATCGGCAGTAACGGTGTTTTCAATACCCAAAATGTCTTTATATACAATTTCCCCGCCTTTTTCCATCGCCCGTTTAATCTGTTCAGCCCAGTTAAAGTCAACTAACAAAGCTTCGGCAATAGCCTCAGTTATTTCATCCCCGGCCACCGGCACCATGCCGTACGATACCACCGAGCCCTTCCTGGTGATGGCAATATCCGACGTACCCGCGCCGATATCAATCAGCGCCAGGTTTAACAGTCTCATGCTTTCCGGGATTAGCACCTCAATGGCCGCAATCGGTTCCAAGGTCAGGTTTACGGGTTCCAGGCCGACCCTTCCCAACACCGCGTAAAGCCCGTTCACCACCGATTCCGGCAAAAAGGTGGCCAGGACGTCGGCGCTGATAACTTTACCCCGGTGTCCGATTAAATTGGTAACTGGATAGTTGTTTAAATAATATTTAACGATACTGTACCCCACGCAATAAAATTTCTCAGGGCTTCCGGCGACACCGGTGTCAATTTCCTGGTGAGCGTTACGGATACCGGCGATTTCCAGGCTGTTCACCACTGTATTGTCAATTTCCAATTGATCGTCAATCTCGATTTCAGCACGGCACTGTTTGGTTATCAGGGACCTTCCCGCGGCGGCTATGGCCGCTTTGGTCAACTTGAACCCTAATTTCTTTTCAAGAAAACGCTTGACTTCCAGCACAGTGTCCGCTACCTTAGGAATATCGTGAATCTGGCCGTCAAACATGGACCGGCTGCCGTGCTCAACCATGTGCTGGGCCACCACCCGCAACCGGCCCGACTCCACCAGGGCCACAACGCCGATAACCGTTCTCGTCCCAATATCCAGGGCAAATATGGAGTTTTCCTCGGAGGGAATTATTTTTGCCATTTTGCACTCCTAATTCATATTTTATTACACGTTTTTACACGGCCTATGTTCGGTCTCCTCAGAATCACAGCTCATGTAAGCCCACAGTTCTTGTCTATAATCCCTTCAGATTCTACGGTGCACCAGCATACCATGACCATCGCGCACATCGTACTTCCACATTATAATGGCGTCTTCATTGTTATCAGTATAATATTTTTTCCGGAGCCCTTTTTCAACAAAACCCAGAGCTGTGTATAGGTGCCTGGCCACGAGATTTGACGGGCGCACTTCAAGGGTCATTTTGAAGATCCCCATCAAGGCGGCCCGCCTGATCAATTCCAGCATCAGCAATTTACCGATGTTGTTCATCCGGTAATCAGGATGCACTGCCACATTGGTGATTTGCGCCTCATCAAGAACCAGCCACATTCCTCCGTAGCCTGCCACCTGTCCATTTATTAACGCCACAATATAATGAGCGAAGGTGTTTTTTATTTCGGAAGAAAAAACCTGGCGGGACCAGGGAGCGAAATATGACGCTTGCTCTATTTCAACCACTTGATCCAGGTGTTCAGGACCCATTTCACAAAAAGTAACATTCACTACGCTATCCCCCGAGACATTGTTTTTTCAGCCAGACCGCCTCAGCCTCGGAAAGTCTGATATATTCCGGCTGCAGCTGCAGGGGGCTGACGCCTTTTCCGTTTGCTATAGCGATTAAACCTAACTCGGCTACCGCGGCGCCCCTGGGGTAACTCGCAGCCAGCGGGGCAAATGCCGCAAACCGCGCCAGGCCTGCTTTCAACCGGGACTCGTAAACCGGTACTCCGTCTCCTAAAAAAGTCACCGGCCTTTGGTAGCCCGCTAACAATTCAACTAATTCCTCTATCCGTGCGGCTCTGGGGCTCACCAGCAGGACCGGAGCCGTGCCGGTATAATCATAAACAGCAGTGTACACTTCATTTTTCCGGGCGTTTAACACCGGACAAACTAGGCGGCCATGTCCGGCAAGAGTATGAGCAAGGGTTTCCAGGGTGGAAATCCCCGCTACCGGCAGCTCCCATACCTGGGCCAGAGCCTTGGCGGTGCTCATCCCAATCCGCAGGCCGGTGAAAGATCCCGGCCCGCTGGACACCGCTATGCCGGCCAGGTTGCGGCGTTCAACCTCTGCATCTTCGAGCACCGCCTTAATCATCGGGAGCAAGTTTACAGAATGAGTCCGCTTGTTCAAAACCATGCGCTCGGCCAGGATTCCCTCCTTGCCGGCCACGGCGACCGCTGCCACCGGAGTGGCGGACTCAATCCCCAGCACGTACAAGGTCCATCAACTCCTCAACCAAGCCAGTCAAGCCCTCTCCATAGGGAATAAAGGTAATATCCCTCACTTCTTCACCTTCCGGACTCCTGCTTATTATAATATCCAGCCTCTCTGCCGGGAGCAACACCGCCACACGCTCCGCCCACTCTATTACCGTCACACCCCTGCCATAAAAATATTCTTCGTAACCCAGATCTTCCAACTCCAGGGCGTCTTCCAGGCGGTAAAAATCCATATGGTAGAGAGGCAGCCGGCCTTGATACTCATTTATGATGGTAAACGTAGGACTGGTCACCGGCCTGTTAACCTCCATGCCTCTGGCCAATCCCTGGGCAAACCGGGTTTTTCCGGCCCCAAGGTCACCGTTCAGACAAACCACGTCGCCCGCGCGCAACAGCGCCCCTAGCTTCTCTCCCACGCGGGCGGTTTCCTCCGGTGTTGCAGTTCTAATTACAGGTAACATATAAATTCCCCTAATTAGGCATCTGTAACTATTCATTATAACATTTTATACTTTTGATTATAACAAAAAGTATGTCCACATAACAAAAAACCCTCCCACATATGGAGGAAATTAAACGAAAAACTCAACATGCTCAACTACTTGCGGCAGTCGTTCTAAAAACGGGGCATTCACGGTTAAACCCCATTAGAAATCTTTTTAGCTCGTCTACATCAAAAGGCTTGACAATACAGGTCAGCGCCCCTTTTTGCATCGCCTGGGTCACAGTATCTTCCGAACTGAATGCGGTCATAATCACCACGTTGGTTTCGGGGGTCAGCGCCTTAATCTTTTCCAAGGCCTCCAACCCCCCCATCAAGGGCATCCGTACATCCATAAAGACTAGATCGGGACGTATTGAACGAGCCAAATCAACTGCTTCAAGTCCATTACAGGCCGTATAGGCCCGGTGACCTGAATCCTCAACGATAATTTCAAGCAAGTAACGCACCCCGGCTTGGTCGTCTACAATTAGAACATCTAACGGCTCTCGTTGCATTTCATCACCTCCCGAGCATTAATTTACATTAAATAGTAATATAGTTTAATAATTCAATTATAGTTTATTCGACGACTAATTGCAATATGCAACATCTACTTTCAATAGATATTTCCCTGCGACAAGACATTATGTGCTGGAATAAACCTTAACTCCATTAATAAAGACCTGTTCCACCCGGCAAAACATGTCAAAAGGATGCCTGTCCATTACGACAAAATCAGCGTCTTTTCCCGGTTCCAAACTGCCCAGGCGGCGCTCCAGCCTGAGAATCTTCGCGGCGTCTATGGTAACCGCCCGTAAAGCGGCGTCCGCGGTTAAACCGCCTCTAACAGTCATGGCGGCGGAAAAAGCCAAGTACTGAATAGGCACAACCGGGTGGTCGGTCATTATGGCAAACCGTACTCCGGCTTCGGACAGCACTCTGGCCGTGTGGAGAGCCAGTCCCTGCATTTCCACTTTGGCACGGTTTGTGATCACCGGGCCGATGATGGCGGGAATACCCAGTTCCGCCAGTTTCCCCGCTACAATATGGCCCTCAGTACAGTGTTCTATAACCAGATCCACCTGAAACTCCCGGGCAATGCGTACCGCTGTCATAATATCATCGGCGCGGTGGGCGTGTACCCGCAAAGGAACCTCCCGTTTCAGCACCCTGGCCAGCGCCTCCATTTTCAGGTCCTTTTCAAAAACCTTAACTTGTCCGGCAGTATCCGTTGAAGCTTTTTTAATGTATTCTTGCCCCCGTACCAGCGCCTCTCTCAAAATTGCCGCGGAAGCCATGCGGGTGGCAGGCGCTTTTTTTTCGCGCCCGTAGCTGCGCTTTGGATTTTCACCTAGAGCGGCCTTTAGACCCGCCGGGAAGCGGACGATCATATCATCTACCACCGTGCCGTGCGTCTTTAACGCCGCCATTTCACCACCGATGATATTGGCGCTGCCGGGACCTGTTACAACAGTAGTGACCCCTCCCGCAAGGGCGTCCCGGAATCCCAGGTCCGCCGGATTGATCGCGTCAATAGCGCGCAGATGCGGTGTGACCGGATCGGTGCTTTCATTACAGTCATCTCCCTCCTCACGGTATATTTCTTCCACAATACCGAGGTGGCTGTGCGCGTCAATCATCCCGGGCATAACCACCTTTCCTGCGACATCGATAATCTCCGCGTCCTGCGGAGTCACAATACCATCTTCAACCTTGTGTATCTTACCGTTATCCACCAGCAAAGTACCTTTTTCTATCACTCGCCCGGCCATGGTCAAAATCATACCGCCGGTAACAGCAAGCATTTTCCAAACCTCCTCCTTGTTCAAAAAAGAACATCCTTACCGGATGTTCTTTTTTATAAATCCAACAAGCCTAGGCTTATTTCCACAGCCTGTTTTACTTTAGCCATCATCTCACTGTCAAGGGATGTTATTTTTTCCAGCAGCCTGCTTTTGTCTATCGTCCTGATTTGTTCCAGCAGTATTACTGAATTTTTCCCCATCCCGCCCGGGTGGGCAGGCATCTCGACGTGCGTTGGCAACTTGGCTTTGGCAATTTGTGAAGTGATCGCGGCGACAATAGTAGTGGGGCTATACTGATTTCCAATATCATTTTGAATAATCAGCACCGGTCTGGTCCCTCCCTGTTCAGAGCCGACAACCGGGCTCAAATCAGCATAAAAAATATCACCCCGGCGGATATGCATGGCTCACTTTACCTCCGTCGCGGGCAGTTCGAAGCATTGAGCAACCTCTGATTCCAAACGGTAATGCTCAATAGCAAGAGCAAGGTTAATTTTAGCCATTTCAAGGTATCCTTTTTTCATTTGCTCTCTAAACAACCGCCTCTTGCGTTCCTCAATATAAAGCCGCATAGCTTCACGAATAAACTCACTACGGCTGAGTTGCTCGGCAGCTGCGATCCGGTCGACTTCGGACAGCAGTGAATCAGGTAGACTAATCATAATTCTCTTAACTTGTGACACTAACCGGACCCCCTTCCATGAAGCGATACAAGCTAGTTTTTCACCGCGCCGTGGCCGCGCAACAGCGCAACTTTCCCGGTGCGTACCATTTCCACAATGCCGTAGTCATCCAGTGCCGCGCAAAACGCGTTTATTTTTCTCTCATCACCTAATATTTCTATAATCATTGTATCCTTGCTCACATCAATAATATTAGCCCGGAATACCGAAACAAGATTAATTATATCCGACCTGCGGTCAACATCAACATTTACCTTAATTAAAGCCAGTTCGCGGTCGACCGAGTCCTCATATTTCAGCTCAACTATCTTAATGACATCGACCAGCTTCGACAATTGCTTCATAACCTGATCCAGGATATAGTCGTCCCCCTGGACGACAATGGTAATGCGTGTAATTCCCGGCTCTTCGGTATAGCCGGCTGCAATACTTTCAATGTTAAATAATCTTCGACTTAGAAGGCCGGATATCCGCGCCAGGACACCCGGTTTATTTGTTACCAAAACAGCCAGCGTATGTTTCAAACTCAGCCCTCCCGCCCGACAATACTATAAACATTTATAGCATCACTGTAACACTATATAAATGTATTTTTTATAAAACATATTATACCATAGATCGGTATGAAAGTCCTTATTTCTCAAACTAATGTTTTTCAAGATACCCCCTTGCCAAAAAAACGCTGCCGGGGTAAAATGATTAAAAGTAAATATGTTAGCAAGGTACGTTGACGTATCGAGGCCGAGGGCGTCCTCAAATGCTGTACTGTGTATGGCATTTGGGACGCTTTTATTTTTGAAAAAAAACAACAAGGAGGTTGTTTTGTGAAAAAAATTGAGGCCATTGTCCGTCCGGAAAAGTTGGAGGAAGTTAAGGACGCCCTGGGCAAATATAACATCCAGGGTCTGACAGTAAGCCAGGTAGTCGGCTGCGGGTTGCAAAAAGGCAGGGTCGGCGTGTATCGCGGCAATGAGTACAGCATCAACCTGTTGCCGAAAATCAAGCTTGAGATTGTTATTCGTGATTACCAGGTTCAAGATGTGGTAGATATTATTAAAGAAGCGGCATATACAGGCGCAATCGGTGACGGAAAAATTTTTATTTTGCCTGTGGAAAACGCCTTTCGCATCCGTACCGGTGAATCAGGTCAGGACGCGCTATAAAACATGCAAGGCCGACGACGCCCTTGAAAAACTTACTTGGGGCGTTTTCTTTTTTAGGAGGGGAACTGTAATTATGATGGACAATGATGATTTAAAAAAACTTGAAGCGCTGTTGGACAAAAGTTGCGACCAGTGCCTGCTTACCCGCAAACACTGTCCGACTTGCCGTATTGATAAATTAAGAGGTATTTTTGACCAATTCAAGCAACCTGGAGTTCACGAGGTATTCTTGATTAACATAAATGATTTAAGCATTATGTTAAGCCTGGCGGAAAAATCTACCAATATTGGCGCGCGGGAAAATGCGATATTGGAAAAGTGGCGTCGCACCATGGAGGGAATTAAAGCCGCTACAGCAATATAATTATATGTCGCAGTGCAAGTATTTGCAAAAACATTAAACAGGGACGTTTAACGGGGCGAAGGCGCTCTTTTTGACAGGTATGGCTAATATCCGGTCTAAAAGAGCGTTTTTTACTGGTTATCAAGATTTCTCAGGTGTATGACGTGGCGCTTACCAGAGGGCTCATGTTTGTCCTTTAAAATCGCCCTCAAGGTAAGAACCGCATCATACTGAAGTAACTTTACAGTCATGTTTACAAGTAACGGGAGGAGAGGAGATAATCAATGAACGAACTCGGTATAAATAATCTGGCGTCAGGTATAGACACCATCTGGGTGTTGCTCTGCGCAGCGCTGGTGTTTTTCATGGAAGGCGGGTTCGCCTTTTTGGAAGCCGGCTTCATCCGCGCCAAAAACTCTATGAACATTGTGATGAAAGTCTTCACTGACAGCACAATTGGGATGCTTAGTTACTGGGCCGTGGGATTCGGCATTATGTACGGTCTGGACCGGGCGGGCTTTTTCGGAAGTACCGGATTTTTCATGGATGGCGACCTAAACCACATCCAGCTCAGGATACCGGTTTACGCTTACTGGCTGTTCCAGGCGGCATTCGCCATGGCCATGGCGTCTATCGTTTCCGGCGCGGTGGCTGAACGGATGAAATACGGCCCGTACATCATCTATACAGCGCTGGCAACCGCGCTGATTTATCCTATCGCCGGCCATTGGGTATGGGGGGTAAACGGCTGGCTGGGGAAACTCGGGATGATGGACTTTGCCGGGTCGGCGGTCGTGCACGCCGTGGGCGGCTGGAGCGCTCTCGCGGCCGTGCTGGTGCTGGGGCCGCGAACGGGGAAGTACAATAAGGACGGCACCTTAAATGTTTTGCCCGCTCACAACATGCACCTGGCCTTTCTGGGCACTTTCATCTTATGGTTCGGCTGGTTCGGCTTTAACCCAGGCAGTTCCCTTTCCGGACTGGATATGAATATAGCAAGGATCGCCATGACCACCAACCTGGCCGCGGCGGCAGGCGGAACGGCCGGCATCTTGTTCACCATGTTCAAATATGGTAAAGCCGACCCCAGTATGGCTATGAATGGGGCGCTGGCAGGACTCGCCGCGATCACGGCGGGAACGGCTTATGTACATCCGGCCGGCGCCGTGGTTATAGGTGGAGTAGCGGGGATACTGGTCGTTCTGGCTGTGAGCTTCTTTGACAAGATCAGGGCTGACGACCCGGTAGGCGCCATTGCCGTACACGGGGCGGGCGGTACCTGGGGAGTCCTGGCAGTGGGCCTGTTTGCCCAGGATGGCGGCCTGTTTTATGGCGGCGGCCCCAGGCTCCTCGCGGTGCAGGCGCTCGGTGTGCTGACAGTTTCGATTTGGGCTTTCGCAACGACATACCTGATATTTACAGCGTTGAAGAAAACGGTCGGCATCAGGGTATCCGCGCAGGAAGAATTCGAAGGACTGGATATAAATGAACATGGCATACCGGCGTACACCGGGCTGATAGCCACTCCGCTTTACGACATAGAAGAGAACCCGTCTCACACTCTTGGCGGCATTATGGTGAGAGATATAAAATGGTGAGTGGCGATAGCAAACCAGCCAAACCAGTAAGTTGCTCATCGATTCACTCACCATTTGATTATTGCCGTCCAAGCGAGATAAGGAAGTCCATCAGGTTTTT
>Ga0067045_1002646_pt1 | contig 60267 bp, 45 predicted proteins | sample TerdegcTABiofilm_FD_59184 | JGI IMG/M metagenome (GOLD analysis project Ga0067045, IMG submission 59184) | Combined Assembly of (Gp0054472, Gp0054536) Wastewater bioreactor microbial communities from Singapore -Terephthalate degrading...
TTTCTTGGTACTTTTATAACAATTTCGTTCATCTTTATTCATTATTAAACGAAGATATCTTCCTTTCCACGACCGCCAATTGAAATTTCACCTTCACTTTCGAGATCTTTTATTATATCGACAATTCGCATTTGAGCTTGTTCGACTTCCTTCAATTTAACAGGTCCCATATAATCGAGCTCTTCTTTTACAACTGCTGCAGCACGCTCGCTCATATTCTTAAATATCTTATTTTTAATCTTATCATCAGCAATTTTCAACGCTAATGCAAGATCTCGCTTATCAACTTCACGCAGTATCCGCTGAATTCCTCTATCATCAATTTGTACAATATCTTCAAATAGAAACATCAATCGTTTAATTTCGTTTGAAAGATCATAATTCTTTTCCTCAATGCTTTCAAGCATTGATTTTGCTATTGTATTATTGCTTTTATTCAGTATATCAGCTACAATTTGGGCACCTCCTGTTGCAGCAAGATTCTGGGATAGTGTTGATTCGGCAATCTGATCAACTACTTGCTCAATTTCGCTTACCAATGTTGGAGAAATCTTTCCAAGCGTTGCAATCCTATATAATGTATCTATCCGTAAATCCTCTGGAAATTCTTGCAAAACATCAGCCGCCTGTGTTGAAGGCAAATGCGATAAGATAAGGGCTATTGTTTGAGGATGTTCCTTTGAAAGAAAATTTGCTAATTGAGCTGGGTCCGCTTGCTTCAAAATATTGAAACCGCGTATAGAAGTAAGCACACGTATTTTTTCGACTATTTCCCGTGCTCTCTCCTGTCCATAACTCTTTTCTAAAAGCACCTGTGCATATTCAATTCCGCCTTCCAACATAAATGAAGATGCCATCATAAGTTCATAGAATTCCTCTATGACATCTTCAACTACATTTGCTGGCACATCCTTTAGATTTGTAATCTCCAATGCAATTGATTCGACTTCTTGCATATCCATTTCCTTAAATATCTTGGATGCCACATCCACATCCATACTCATCAGCAAAATTGCAGCTTTTTGCTTCCCATTCAGATCTTTTGCACTTATTTCCGCCATCTCTATTCCCTTTATCTATTTAGCACTTCTATTTTTATCTTTTTCAGGTTCCTCGCCCATCATTAATCTAACTAATCTCACGCCCTCATCCACTTTCGTATCAATAAATTCTTCGATTTTCTTTTTCATCTCGATTTTCATCATCCGATCTTCTGTAATTTGACTTGCAGTTGCTTTTGATATATCTCCTCTCGTCAAAGATTCCTTTCCTAACTCTGATAAAGGTAATTCGGGTGTATTTTCCTCTCCCAAATTAGGCACACCGAGCATCAGTTGCTCGGGTAATGCCGCAGGCATAAGCAATAAATCTTCATCAGAAATTTTCAAGTCCTCAAATTCCATTTCGTGCCCCTCTTCCTCATCCCTCTTCAATTCAACAGATTTCGGTAAATTCATCGCAATACGTATTCGCTCGCGAATAATTTTCGAGTGTAATAGACGATACATAAAAAATATTGATATTAATATTATTGCTAGTAATAATATTAATTTCTGATTTTCAGGTTTCTCCATAAATGGCACAGGCTTATTTTCTTTCAATAATTCTTCATAATATGAATTATCAAATGGCACATTCAATACAGAAATTTGGTCATTTCTCAATGGGTCAAATCCTACTGCATTTTTTACTGCTAGCGTCAACTGCTCCAATTCCTCAGGTGTGCGTGGTGTATATTCTAATGTTTTTGTACCATTTTTTTCGACGATTTGCGTTTTTCCATTCACAAGCACCGATACTGTGATTCTATTTATATTTCCTACTTCATTAATAATACGCTCTACTGTTTGTGGTATTTCATAATTTGTAATTGTATTGCTCTGGTCCTTTGAAGAATTGACAGCAGGAAAATTCAGCGAATCTGTAGCTTGGCTCTTTTCGGTAATGTTTTGCTCGCTACGCACTACTTGTCGATTTGGATCATAATCGGTAATTGTTTTTTCTATTTGAGTAAAATTGAGGTCTGATGTGACTTTTGCACTTGAATTTTCGGCTCCCAAAACATTATCGAGCATTGATTGTACTTTTTGAGTCAGATATTGGTCCGTTTGCATCTGCATTTGCTGCTGACTTGCCGTTAATCCAGCTATGGAATTTTTATCAATTGCTTCCTGAGAAATGATCTTCCCGCGATTATCTATTATTGTGACATTATCAGGATTTAAACCTTCAACGCTTTTTGCTATTAAATTTTGAATTCCTAATATAGAAGCATTACTGATTGTCTTCCCAGGTTTCAATTGAAGTGTTACCGATGCTGTTGGTTCTTTCTGGTCTTCTTTGAATAATGCTTTTTCGGGTATTACTATATGAACTCGCGAGCTTTTTACCTCTTCTAACGAGTTTATAGTACGAGCAAGCTCGCCCTCCATTGCACGCCTGTAATTCAATTTTTGAACAAAATCGCTCATCCCTAAATTCGTATTGTCAAATATTTCATAGCCAACCATATTACTCTCCGGCAATCCCTCACTTGCTAATTGAATTCGCGTTTCATAAACTTGGTCCTTTGGAACAAGTATTGTGCTTCCTCCATCCTCTAATTTATATTGGACCTTAATTTCTTTCAATTTTTCAGCAATTTTCCCTGCATCCTGAGCCGATAAATCATTGTATAACACAGCATAATCTGAACGTGCATTACTTGATACTATCAAGTATACAAGCCCAACAACAACAGCCATTACCACAACAATGCTTACCGCTATTTGCCAGGTTTTAAATCTTTTCGTTACATTTTGAACTTGCTCCTTAATTGTCGGCATATTTTTTAAATCTCCCTATATTTGCATTCTTAGCACTTCGCGATATAAATCTAATCCCTTGTTCCGTAATTCCATTAATAATTCAAAAGATGTTTTTGCTTTCTCCACTGTAATCATTACATCATGAATATCCACAGGCTCACCCTTTATGAAGCTTTCGGTTGCATTCTTCGATTCGATTTGCTGATTATTTACATCTGCAACAAAGCCTTTTAGAGCATCTATAAAGGTTTCATCACCTTTCTTAATTATTTGTGAATTATTCATCTTTTCTTGAACAAGTGGTAAATATAATTTGTCTGCGTTTATCTCATTTGTTATCATTTTTTACTCCTTTTTATGCTTTCCCATCTAAAATTATACCCTTAGATAAATTGGATTGAGAAATCTTACCGTTTCTATTGAACACAATATGATTTTCAATCAATTCCTTACGGTCGGGAAATAATTCCATAAAATAATCGCGCTCATTTTGCGACAACAATTCATCCTGACCATTTGATAATTTATTAATGTATGACTGATTTAATTTTGAGATTGTTTCTTTATTTTTCGTATCAGCATTAGTATTGATACTTTCCTCATTGAGCTTTTCATCAGAATTGATTTGGTAATTTTGCTCAGTTTGTTTATATGGATTATAAGAATTGAGTATTGGTATATTCATTTTGTTTCCTTATCGCCAATTTGTATAATAATAACCACAAAAATTTAAATTTCTAATGAATTTCTTGCAATATTTTTCGCTGCTTCAATCATAGCTGTATTAGCCTCAAATGCCCTTTGCGCTGTTATCATTTCAACCATCTCTGTTATTATATTAATATTAGGATAATGAACATATCCCTTTGCATCAGCATCGGGATGTGATGGATCATAGACAATCCGTTCCTTCGTATTATCTCGACCAATATTTGCCGTTATAATACGACTATCCTCTTGCTCAACCCCTGGATGGATATTTGAGCCATGTTCATCTGATGTCTTTTGTAATTCAAGTTGACCTTGAATTTGCTGCCCGAAAGGTGTCGGGTTTACTGCTCTTACCACAACCACCTCCCGTTGATATGGTTTGCCATTTACCCCCCTTGTTGTATTAGCATTAGCAATATTTTTTGCTGTTGCAGAAAGCTTCATTCTCTGCACAGTCATCCCTTGCCCGCTAATTGAAAATGTTGAAAATATATTTTCCGACATTCCTTTTCTAATAGTTTTAAAATTACAAAAAAAATTAATAATATTTTAATTTTTGTAGAAATTTTTTAATTCTTTCTACATTTTTAAATAATTATAAAGAACTCTTTATAAGTTATTGCGATTGAACCCCTGTTATTGCTTGATTTAACCCCTTAAAATACTTGCTAACCATTTGCGAAGCAAATCGAAACCGAATTTGTGTTTCTGCTAAACTTGACATTTCTCTATCAATATCCGTATGTGTTTCTCCTGAAAAAAATATCTGAGGGCGTGGTATATCTTGTTGAACTGCTTGGCCCTCAACATTTACTTCCTGTGTCTTTCCTAATGGAATATGTCTTTTGTCACTTCGTGCTCCCGATAATGCAACCTCTGCTTCCTGGAAGTACTCTTCAAAAGCAACCTTTTCAGGGCGATATTGTGGAGAATCAAGATTAGCAATATTCTTTGCAATTGTCTTCATACGAAGTGCATAAGCATCAAGCGCTCTATTCATTAGAGGCAATTTCGTATTGAATAAATAATCGTTATATTGCATTTGGCTAATATTGAATTCTTTTTGCATAAGACAAATTATATACCAAAATTTTAGTGAATAGAAAAACTCTTGTTCCTGATTTTTTTATTGTTTTCTAAAAAATAAATTGTAATTTTGTAAAAAAATTTTTTATTATGGATTATTTATGGTCGCCTTGGCGATCTGCATATATAGATTCTTTTAAAGAAAAAAATTCTGATAGTGTAGAGACCTGTTTTATTTGCGATGGAATTCATTCGGAAAATGAAGATGGCGAACGTCTAATATTGCAACGACGTAAGCATTGTATAATTTTGATGAATAAATTTCCTTATACAACTGGGCATTTGCTTATTGCCCCAATGCGACATACTGGCAATTTCACTGAATTAACTGATGAGGAATTGCTCGATATAATGCAAGCTGTCAGAGATTCTATTCAAATTATAGATAAGGCTCTTTCACCACAAGGATACAATGTTGGAGTAAATCTTGGCAAAGTTGCAGGTGCGGGATTGCCCGATCATCTTCATTTCCATCTTGTCCCTCGGTGGAATGGAGATAAAAATTTTATGTTTGTGATTGGCGATACTAATATGCTATCTTTTTCTAATGAAGATGTTTATAAAAAATTGAAAGAATATTACAATAAAATTGGATAATAGATCAATACATATCGAACCAAAGAAATCACTTGGGCAAAATTTTCTAATTGATTTAAATATTGCTCAAAAGGCAACTCATTTGCTTGAGGTTGGCCCCGATGATATTATTATTGAGATCGGACCAGGCAAAGGGGTTCTTACTCAATATTTAGCTGATTATCATAATGAAATTTATGCTATTGAAATCGATAAACGCTTAAGTGATTTATTAATTATGCAATTCCCCAACAAATATTATCCTAATATCCATATCATCAATGAGGACTTTATTAAATTTGATTTCTCCCAAATAACTAATTCTCAAAATCTTGCTGTAATTGGTAATCTCCCTTACTATTTGACAAGTTCTATTTTATTTAAGCTCTTCGATAATTATAATTTTGTAAAAAATGCTGTGGTTATGGTCCAAAAAGAAGTTGCAAATAGATTGCTTTCATCTACTGATACTAAGTTATATGGAATTTTACCAATTGCTTTAAGCTTCTATGGAAAAATTACAACAAGCTTTAATGTCCCTGCATATTGCTTTTATCCCCAGCCTAACGTTCATTCCAAAGTGCTTTCAGTTAGTTTTTACAGAGCTGATGATAAAATCCCTCATTCAAAAGAAATTATGAATATGGTGAAGCTTATTTTTCAGCAGAGGCGAAAAAAATTATCCAATGCTCTTGAATCATATTTGTATTCCTGCGGAATTGATTTCAAAGTATTCTATGATAATTTAATGCAAAATCAACAATATAATATTTTGGAATATTTCGATAAAAGACCCGAAAATTTAAGCCGTGATGATTTTATCTCTTTATTTAATTCCATTCAATCATTAACTACGAATTCTAAATAATGAGTTTAGCAAGCATCAAAAGTAAATTACGAAGTGCGGATTACTATATACTTATCATTTACACTCTTATAATTATTCTTGAAATAATATTTATAAATAAGCTAATTAATCCTTTACTTAATTTTCTTGCTGTTTTTTTTGAATTATTTTTCTTTCTTCTTCTTATTAATTATGATAATAATGATAAGTCAATAATCACATTGTTGCGAAATTTGTATTATATGGCAATTATCTTATTTGTTTATAACCAAGCTCAAGTACTCATCGAAGCTATTCATCCAATTGATTATGATAATACTTTAATTCTATGGGATAGAGCAATATTAGGCAATGACATCGGTACCATTCTTTATAAAATTGCTAACCCTTATCTAACAGAATACTTACAAATTGCTTACGCTTCTTTTTATCTTTGGTTTATTGTGATTGGATATGAATTTTATACTAAACAATATCATAATTTTGATATTTACGCTCGAAATATTTTATTTGGTTTCTTTTTTTCATTTTTTCTCTATTTTTTTATGCCCGCAATAGGTCCAAGATTTACAGTGTATGATTTCAATCAATTGAATAGCGATTTACCAGGGCTGTATTTGACAGATATATTACGTAGAATTGTTAATTTTGGTGGTGGTATAACCAGTGATGCTATTAATCCCGTTTTATTAGCTAATCGCGATTGTATGCCAAGCGGTCACACAATGCTTACAATAATAAATATGTACTTTGCTTTTAAATATCGGTTGAAAACAAAATGGATTGCAGGTCTTTTTGGTGTAAGTATAATTTTTGCTACTATGTATCTTCGATACCATTATTTTGTTGATATAGTTGCGGGCGTATTCTTTGCGGTTATCAGTTTACTATTAGAGCCATTAATAAACAAAAGAGTAGTTAAATCATTAAAAAGGCAACCTGAATTTGAACAATAATAATGAAAATAAAGAAGTTGATATTTCAATTGTAATTGTAAATTACAATGTGCGGGATTTTCTTAAATCTTGTTTAATTTCAATAGAATCTGCAAAGCAAGGTATGAATATTGAAACAATTGTAGTTGATAATCATTCCATAGATAATTCAGTAGAATATTTGCAACCTCAGTTTCCTGATGTCAAATTCATTGCCCTACCTGAAAACATTGGATTTTCACGGGCAAATAACATAGCAATTAAACAAGCTAAAGGTAAATATACACTTATTTTAAATCCCGATACAATACTTAGCACAGATACACTTTTGAAAATGCGAGAATATATGGACACCCACCCTGAGGTATGGATCGCAGGGTGCAAAGTGCTAAATCCGGATATGAGCTTTCAGGTGGCGTGCCGACGTGGATTCCCATCGCCTTTTGTTTCCTTTTCTAAGCTGTATGGATTGCAAGCTTTATTTCCAAAATCTAAATTATTTGGGCGATATAATCAAACATATCGTTCAATTGATGAGACATATTACGTAGATGCAATAATGGGAGCCTTTATGTTCTGTCGTACCGATAAATTGCAATATTTGGGTGGATTCGATGAGGACTTCTTTATGTATGGAGATGACCTTGATTTATGTTATCGTGTTTATAAAGCAGGGGGTAAAATTGCATATTATCATGAAACAACAATCATCCATTATAAAGGTGAAAGTACAAGACGTAGCTCAATCAATGCTATAAAGCATTTCTATGAGGCAATGATCATTTTTGTTCAAAAGCATTATGCAAAATCTAAGATATTTGTTTTGTTCCTAAAGCTTGGGATCCTTTTGAGGCAATTTATAGCTTATTTAATGAAGTATTCAAAAGAATTTCCCGTAATATTAGCAGATTTAGCAATTGTGATACTCTCGCTTTTGGTTAGTACAAAAATCCGCTTTGACCGTATTTTGGGATTTCCTGATTATGCTTATCCAATTGTATTTATTGTAGTTGGGTTTGTTTATCTTATGTCCCTTTTTAGCGTTGGAGAATATTTTGAGGGTGAACATTCGATAAGAAAAGTATTATATGGCTCAATGATCAGCTTCTTTATTCTTTCTGCTCTTACTTATTTCTTTCGCTCTTATGCTTTTTCTCGGGGCGTTGTTTTGATGACCATTTCGTTTTCGCTCATTCTTTCAAGTCTCTTTCGCTTAATATTGGTATTTTTCAAAAATTTATCTAAAAAATCTCAAATTCGGCGTATTGCTCTCATCGGGAATAATTCAATAACTCAATATTTTTATAATGAATTAAATAAATATAAAAATGGAAAAATTGAATTGGTTGGTAGAATTTTAACTTCCGATGATTATCCCGAAGACTCCGAAATCCCAATTATCGGAAATTTGGAATTTCTTGCAAATAATTTAGATGAATTTGGTATTAATGAACTAATTATTTGCGATAGGAATGAAAATATCGATAATTTAATTTTGAGCGTACAAAAGCAATCCACCAACAATATTCGACTCCACTATGCAGAAACAATTGATGAATTCATAGCCTCTGATATAATAAATAAAATTAGCGATACAGGTCCTCTTCAACAGTACAAGTTGCTTCTTCCGAGATATAGGCTTGCAAAACGCCTGACAGATATTTTTGTATCGTTCCTTGCTTTGACCCTCTTTTCTCCTATAACATTTATTAAAAGCAGAAAAGACAAAGAATTATTTAAAAAATTGTTTAAAGTATTTAAAGGTGAATATTCTATTGTTGGTATACATTTACAAAATTATATTAGAAATTTCAATGCTAAACCAGGTATCCTGAATTTAGCAAATTTTTTACCAAAAGAACAAGTATCTGAAGATATAATTAGGAAATTAAACGATTATTATGAGCAAAATTACTCACTATCCTTGGATTTTGATATATTTCTTAAATCTATAATTTCGTATTAATTCGTAATTTTATTTTTTTGAAAAATGGATTAAATAAAATGTTAATTTATGATTTTGAGCAGCCAATATATGATTTAGAAACTAAGATTAATGAAATTAAAGCTTTAACAGGAAGTGATGATTATTCAACAGAAATCATCGAACTTGAAAAGAAATTAGAAGAATTAAAAATAAATATATATGGGCGTTTAACCCGTTGGCAAAAAGTACAAATTGCAAGGCATCCCGATAGGCCATATTCACTAGATTATTTTACAAATATTTTTGAGGATTTTACCGAGCTCCATGGTGATAGAAAATTTCACGATGATAAAGCAATAATAGGTGGATTTGCAAAATTTGAAGGCAAAAGTGTAATGCTTGTGGGTCATCAAAAGGGACGTGGAACAAAAGAGAATTTGTATCGCAATTTTGGAATGCCAAATCCCGAAGGGTATAGAAAAGCAGCGCGATTATTTAAACTTGCTGAAAAATTCAATAAGCCAATAATTACATTTCTGGATACCCCTGGAGCATACCCAGGCATCGAAGCAGAAGAGCGGGGTCAAGCAGAAGCAATTGCTTCAAATTTAATGCTGATGAGCGATTTGAAAACGCCTGTTATAGTTGTGATTATTGGTGAGGGAGCTTCAGGTGGTGCAATTGGAATTGGTGTAGGTGATAGAATTCTTATGTGTGAATATGCATGGTATTCAGTTATCTCCCCTGAATCTTGCTCAAGCATACTTTGGCGAAGTTGGGATTACAAGGAGCAAGCAGCAGAGGCATTGAAATTGACTGCCGAAGATTTAAGTCAAATGGGAATTATCGACCGCATTGTACCTGAACCGCTTGGTGGCGCTCATCATAATCCCGAAAAAATGTATGAAACATTAAAAAGTATACTTAATGAGGAATTAAATAAATTAATAAAAATAAATCCTGAAAAATTAGCAAAAACTCGAAAAGAAAAATTTTACAAAATGGGTGTCTGGGAAGAAAAATAGGAGAAAAAATTATGCAATTATATCTTGATTCAGCAAATTTAGAACAAATTAAAGAAGTTGCGTCGTGGGGAATACTATCAGGTGTAACGACAAATCCTACACTATTAGCAAAAGAAGATCCAAATGTAGACGTAAAAGAACGTATTCTTGAAATCCATAATATTGTTGGTGGCCACTTATCAGTTGAAGTTCTCTCGATGGAAGCGGAAGGAATGGTGAAGGAAGCCGAAGAAATATGCACCTGGTTTCCACTCGCTACAATCAAAATTCCAATGTGTGTAGAAGGCTTAAAAGCTGTAAAAGAATTATCTAAGCGCAATATACCCACAAATGTTACATTAATATTTAACCCCATACAAGCTCTAGCCGCAAATAATGCTGGAGCAAGATATGTTTCAATATTTATGGGACGTTTGGACGATATTGGTATGAATAGTGTAGATATTTTAGGGGAAATTTCTGAAATATGGTACGCACAATCTTTAGAATCACAAATTATTGCAGCATCAATTCGCAATCCTCTACATATTGTCAGCGCTGCAAAACTTGGAATTCATATTGCCACGGTTCCATATAATGTATTGAAGCAAGGAATAAAACATCCATTGACCGATATTGGAATTCAGCAATTTCTCGATGACCATAATAAGATGGTTGAGGCTATAAATAAATCACACAGTTAGTCTTGGGATGGAGATTGTGAGCACTATTCTCACTCCTGAAATTGTTATACTTGCCTATAAGAGAGGTTTTTTCCCAATGGCGGAATCAGCTGATGGAGAGATTTATTGGCATTCTCCAGAACGGCGGGCTATTTTTCCAATTTATTATATTAAAATCCCACGCTCTATAAGAAAAATTCAGAACCAAAATATATATAATTATAAGATTGATACAAATTTTGAAGCTGTTATTCAAAATTGTGCTAATAGAAAAAATACTTGGATTAACGACGAAATAATAGAAATATATACTCAACTCTTTTATATGGGATATGCTCATAGTGTTGAAACATATAGAGATAACAATCTAGTAGGAGGATTGTATGGTGTTGCAATTGGTGGAGCTTTTTTTGGCGAATCAATGTTTAATCTCGAATCAAATACTGCGAAGCTTGCTTTTTATAAATTGATTGAAATTTTACAAAAAAATAATTTTTCACTTCTCGATTCACAATATCTAAATCCATTTACATATAGTCTTGGAGCAATTGAGGTCCCAAAAAAAGTTTTTCTATCGTATTTGGATAAAGCAATATTAGAATATTGCGAGTTCAAATTATAATCACTCAGCAGTTTGCACTTCTATAACATTTGAATATATTCCCTCACCTCGTCGATTTATAGCTTTGACACGTGCAAAATAAAGCTTATTAGGCTCTAAATCCATTAGCTTATACGAATTGCTAAGCCCGAGGTCAATAGAATCATAATTTTCAAGTTTTTGCTTGAAATCCTTATCTGTTGCTATATCAAGCATATATGAGCTTGCACCATCTACCTGAGTCCAGGTTAATAAAAATCCATATTTTGTTATGTCTTTTGCAGGAGATAATTGCGGAGCCTTCATTGCAGTTGCTTTTGCTCGGGGATTGCCTTCAATATTTTGAAAATTAAGATTATAATTTCTCAATGTTGAATCACCATTATATTCAAATATCTGGAAAAAATATGTTCCAGGTTTTAAATTATTCAATTTCAATTCATTATTTGTACCTTTGCCATCATAAACCACCCAGCTTTCTCTGAGGTTTGGCTTTTGAGTGGAGATATCTTGAACCACCGTATATACAATACCATCCTCAGGATAATTTGGATCCTCATCTTTTCTTACAACAACAATTCTTCCCTCCCCATTTCCATTTATCCATTGAAGTGAAATTGACGATTCTGTCACTTCATTAAATACTATACCGTGAGCCTGGATTTTTGGCTCTTTCGCAAGTGTAGTGAAATCTTTTTGCATAACAAATTCATATTTGTCTTTTTTTAGATTATATATTTGAATATAATAATGCGTTTGAGAAGCAAGCGCATTTACTTCAAATTCAAGGTATCCATAAAACGTTTTGAAAAGAAGTGTAGCGTCATCAGTGAGCCGTGTTCCATTGTAAAGCGATATTCTACTTGGTGGTGCAATAACTCCACCTGCAGTATCAATTTCAACTTTATCGCTAGATGTTGATATAACTATTGCTTTATGTATTGAATCAGGTTCATTATATATAATGCGGGCACTATTTTCGGAAATATTTAGAATTGTCAAATCAGCTTTTATGCCTTTTTGTGGTTTTACGACCTGTGGTTGAACTTTTGTTTGCCTCGGTTCATGAGTTGTAGTTTTCTTAGGCTTTTGAGAGTAACCTACTGTATTTATTAGCAAAATAAATAATAATCCAAAAAAAGCAAATCTTTTCATTTTTTAATTAAATTTAAATATATTATAACGAGAATTAAAATTAATTATTTAAAAGAGGGATAAATTCATTAAGGAAATAGATTTCTTGTTACGCAGAAATGATAAGGAAAAATTATATACCATTCTGAATGAAGTGAAGAATACATTGAGAAACAAAATAATTCCTATTCTTGTCTTAAATTGGTTAATTTAACTCCATTAATTAACGCGCTTGTTTCCCGATTTGTTTTGAAAAATATGTATTCAGTTGAAATCTGGTGTGGTATTTCAAATTGCAATGCCGAACAATCAATAGCAAAATGCAATTGATTCCCATCAAGTGAAAATTTAATACGATGATTTTCATTGGGGAATATTTTTAGGGAATCGCTTTTTGCAAGAATCTTATCTCCATTTGTGATTTTATAGCCTTTATCTGATAGTGTAATTTCCAAATCTGGTTGCTGCTTATAATCATAATTTGTCGTATTCAAAAAAATTGTCATTTGATTTCCTGAAAGCAAATATAAATCAAATTCCATTTCATATTGAGTGACAGTACTAATTTTCATTGAAATAACTGCATTGCTATTGATTTTTAAAGAATTATCACTGATTTTTTCTGCTTTCTCTATTCCATTCAATAGATTCACATAAATTAAATATTCATCGAGATCATATCGATTTAATAATATTTGGTCAGATGTACAAGAAAGAAAAGTAAATATAATAAATGCAGCTACGGGAAATGTAATCTTCATAATGATACTCTTAGTTATTCATATTGCTTGGGTTGTTTTGGCAAATCAGGCCTGTTATATCTCAATTCTTTTGAAGAGAAAATGCGGTCAAGGATTCTGAATGTTATTCCAAAATAAAATTTTGAATATGTGAATGTGTTCGAATTAGAAGAAAATAGTTTGACTGTTTCTGCTTCGCCTGTAATATAGCCCCCTTTCAAACCGAAATTTATCAATTCAGAAATCCGTAAATTTACCTCTCCTGCTATGTTGAAATAATAATATGGATAATAACCCACTTCAATATAAGGTGTTGCGGAAAGTTCATCTTTTAGTAAAGTTGTCCAATATCCTACTCTTAAAGGCAACGCTGAAATTGTCCATTCAGCATCACTTAAGTACTTCATAGTTAATAGGGAAGAACCTACATAAAATGAATTATTCAGAATCGGAATTGCTACATTTGTCCGAGCAAATTCAAAATCAATACCTTTGAAAAATGTTTTACTTGAGCCAGTAAAAATTGACTTGCTTGAATTTGAAGTCAGGAGGCTGAAATTTAGCAAACCTATTTGCCAGCTTGAATGCTCGTGGTCTTTCCATTCGATATATGTTTCGGGGACACGATTGAGAAAATCCAGCATCGACATTCCGATACCGAAATATGGGAAATATACAGTTTGCTCTTTATGAGTATAATCATTATTTGCAACTTGTGGTACCCATTTTCCATTATACCCGAAAGCATAACCTAAATAAGCACGGACATTTAATCCACCAATTGAACCAATATCAAGCGAACCTGATAAATTAAAATATTGTGAGGGAAGCAAGCCAATACCCACTGCTGGCGTAAATGCAATGTACGGAATTTCTTCACGTAAAAAAAATCGCTTACGTAAATAAATAGGCATAGTACTCATCAGGTATTTTTCTGAACGGGCATCGGGGAGAATAGCTTCAAAAATTGATGTGCCAATAGTCCAATTTTTTGCGTCTTGGAACCATCGCAAACGCCATTCGCTAATGCCAAAACGATATATTCCACCATTAAATACGTGGCCACTATTCCCACGATAATATGCCGATGCATTTTTGTTTATAAAAACTCCAAAAAGTCCTGTTCCTATACCGTGATTAAAATCTCCTCCTATTGTACCAATTGTCTCAAATAAGCCTAATCTTATGAAATTTGGGTAAGTGCGTATGATTGTGCTATCGCGTTGTACTGTCTTACGTTCTGATAAAATTTCGCGGCTTGATGGAAAAACTGTACCTTGATTTTGATTTACAGGTGAGTTGCGAACAAAATGCTGATAAGTTGTATCTCGCTCTGTTATCGTATAAATATCTTTTTCTTCACGAGTTATGCTTCCGCATCCCGTTAAGAAAAATAGTAAGTATAACGTTCCAAGATTTATAATTATTAAAAAAACCTTGTTTTTCATAATTTTAATTTTAAAATAATTCTAAAATAAGTATTTTTTAAATTATTAATTTTGAAATTTTACAATTTTTGAAAATACAATTTATGGGAAATTATAATTTTAGCGATATTGAAATTAAATGGCAAAAATTTTGGGAAGAAAAGCAAATATATAAAACAGAAATTGACAAAAACAAGCAGAAATATTATATATTAGATATGTTCCCATATCCAAGTGGAGCAGGTTTGCACATAGGTCATCCCGAGGGATACACTGCGACTGATATTGTTGCGCGATATAAGAGAATGAAAGGATATAATGTATTGCACCCTATTGGTTTTGATGCTTTTGGATTGCCGACTGAAAGATATTCAATGATCACAGGAATTCATCCTGAAGAAGCAACAAAAACAAATATTGCAAATTTCCGAAGACAATTGAAAATGCTTGGATTTAGCTTTGATTGGTCACGGGAAATCAATACGACAGACCCGAATTATTATAAATGGACACAATGGATGTTTTTGCTTATATATAACTCCTGGTTTGATGATGCTCAGCAAAAAGCCCGTCCAATTTCGGAATTACCAATCCCGGAAAATTTAAAAAATGAAAAAGAAATAAATAAATACATAGATAATAATCGCTTAGCATATATTGCAGAAATTCCTGTTAATTGGTGCGAGCGACTTGGCACTGTGCTTGCAAATGAAGAAGTAGAGGAATGGCGTGAAAAGGGTTATACCGTCGAGCGTCGCCCTATGCGTCAATGGATGATACGTATTACAAAATATGCTCAACGCCTACTGGATGGATTAGATGATCTTGATTGGCCTCAATCTACTCTTGAAATGCAAAGAAATTGGATAGGTAGAAGCGAAGGTGCAGAAGTAAATTTTGAAATAGAGAATTCAAACGATATTATAAAAGTATTTACAACACGCCCCGATACTCTTTTTGGGGTTACTTATCTTGTGTTGGCTCCTGAGCATCCTCTTGTAATGCAGATTACAACTAATGAACAATATGAACAAGTAAAAAAATATATTGAAGAATCTGCTAAGAAATCTGACCTTGAACGCACCGAGCTTTCAAAAGAAAAAACAGGTGTATTTACAGGATGCTATGCGATAAATCCTGCAAATAAGAAACGCATTCCTATTTGGATTGCTGATTATGTATTGGGGCATTATGGAACAGGAGCAATTATGGCAGTACCAGCTCACGATGAACGCGATCACGAATTTGCAAAGCAATTTGATTTGCCAATCGAGCCAGTTGTTTTCCCCGCAGATAATTCAGAATGGGATTTTGAAATTGCTGCATTTTCTTCTTATGATGGAATCAGCGTAAATTCAGAAAATGATGAAGTATCGCTAAATGGTTTGCCTACATCACAAGCAAAAGAAAAAATTACTCAATGGCTTGAAGCAAAAAATATCGGGAAGGCAAAAGTTCAATATAAACTTCGCGATTGGCTTTTTTCACGGCAAAGATATTGGGGAGAACCAATTCCAATAATATTTTTCGATGACGGAACAAAGCGAGCATTAGATTTGGATGAATTGCCGTTAAAATTACCAAAAATCACGGATTTTCAACCTGCTGGTACAGGCGAATCCCCACTTGCAAAAGTTCCTGAATGGATTTCTTTTATCGATAAAAAGACAGGTAAGCACGGTCGCTACGAAACAAATACGATGCCTCAATGGGCTGGCTCTTGTTGGTATTATTTAAGATATTTGGACCCGCAAAATGACGAGTTTTTTGTATCAAAAGAAAGTGAGCAATATTGGATGCCCCCAAATGGTGTTGATATGTACGTTGGCGGTGCTGAGCACGCTGTTTTGCATTTACTATATGCTCGATTCTGGCATAAATTACTTTATGATTATAATTATGTTTCAACTCCCGAACCATTTCATAAATTATTTCATCAAGGTTTAATACTTGGTGCTGATGGGCGCAAGATGAGCAAATCTTTAAATAATGTTATTAATCCAGACCAGGTTGTGGCTGATTATGGTGCTGATGCGTTGCGTTTGTTTGAAATGTTTTTAGGTCCTTTAGAACAATCAAAGCCTTGGTCTGAAACGGGAATTGAAGGTATTTCGCGTTTTTTAAATAAAATATGGAGACTTTATATTGGTGAAAATGGTGAATTATCATTAAATATTCAAGATATTCAAATGAATAAAGAACAAGAATATCATTTGCATAAGACAATCAAAAAAGTAAGCGAGGACATTGAACATTTGAGATTTAATACAGCAATTTCGCAAATGATGATTTTTATTAATGAATATTCCAAATATGATATTTTCCCATTGCAAGCAGCAATCAATTTTATCAAATGTCTTGCTCCTTTTGCACCACATTTTGCTGAGGAAATATGGTCAAAATTGGGTAATTGTGATTCTATTTTCTTTTCTAATTTTCCTGAATATATAGAAGAAAAAACAATACTTGACGAAATTGAAATTGTTATTCAAGTGAATTCTAAAATTAGACAGAAGCTCACTGTACCATTAAATGCCACACAGGAAGAAATTTATTCGATTGCTATTCAAGAAGAAAATGTCCAAAAATATATCGAAGGCAAGCAAATAAAAAAGGTGATATTTGTACCTAATAAATTGCTAAACATTATAGTCTGACAAATTATATTTCTCGAAATCAAAATTATTTTGCTTTAGATTTTTTAAAACGGATTTATAGGTAGCGATAACAATTGCTAAAGGCATCCAAAATGATGCTGTACCGTGGATACCAGCAAGAAAAAGACTATCAAATGCAATTAAAATCCAACTATATACTGCAATTGATTGCAATGTATTCAGTTTTTCATTATGAACATTATTAATCACTTCCTGTTTTCTAAGGAAAATAGCAGTTTTTGTTCCATAAAATATCAGTGCAAAAAAGATAATGATTCCAAAAATACCCATTTCAGCAAGTATAGCAAACATCGATGAATCGGCAAATCTGATATTAGATAGTGGGTGATAATATGTGTTACCTAAACCAATTCCAACTAATGGAGAGGTAAAGAACATATCAATAGCATTTTTGAAGGAATTTAATCTCCCCGGTGTCGATTCTCCTGTGATTGGTTCAATTCCAGGCTTTGTGGATAATAACCCAGAGACTCGTTCATAAAACAAATTTACGATACTTGTCTGTGTCTCTTGGTGAAAATAATAATCAAAAATTGCAACTGTAATTATAAGCAAAATGATTGGAATAATGAATTTCCTCACTTTGAGTTTTTCAAATATTATTAATAAAATAAAAAATACAACAAAACCTGCCAAACCACCAAGAGAAAATGGTGTAAGCAAACCTAATATTACTGATATAAAAACAATAACATTAAAGACAGGATTTTTTATAAATGGTCTTGTTCCTTTTATAAATGGAACAACAATATATAATAAATTAAAAAGGTTATAATAAGCAAGTGCTGCGGGTTCTGGGAAGATTGATGTAGCACGATAGAAATTGCCGAACCGTAATGCAAGTTGCATTGTTTCGCCCTGGACTTCTTTCATTCCACGCTGTTCAAATGTGATATTTGTAATTTTAACCCACGCAAATGGCAAATTGTAAAGTCGTGCAAATATCTGATAAATTCCAAATATATTAACAAAAAAAGCACAAATCAAAACAACTTTTATTGTATTATAAAAAGCATCATCATCTACTTCAGATACTACAAATAATAATGTAAACAAAATAAAGAAGATATAATGTATAAAAGACTTTGCAAATTGCAATATTTGGACCGATCCTCCCCAAAATATCAATCCGATACCTGATAATAATGCTGCTAATATTGATAAGAAAAGTAAATTTGTTAATGGTCCTTTGAGGATTTTGAATTGCCTTTTCTCAACAACTATCTGAAAAAAAACCATCACCATCATTAATGCCATCAACAAATCAGAAAGGACAACTCCGTATCCTGAGATTTGAAATACTTGAAAAAGCGATGTAAGGTTAGAAATCCAAAGCAAAATGATTAATATCTGAGGAATTTTTACCATTTAATTTAATTTTGCAAAAAATAAAATTTCAAATTTAATTATTCTTTTCTTATTTTTGGATTATTATGAAAATTGAGTTTTCAAAAACTGAAATAAAATTAGAAAATAATCAAGAAACTGTTGAAATCCCTGAAGAAATTACAACTCTTGATGTGGAGATCCCCGCTAAGGTCATACTTTTCAACGATGATTGGCATACATTCGATGAAGTTATCACTCAATTAATTAAAGCAATCCAATGCTCTAATGAACAAGCTGAAAGTCTTGCTTGGGAAGTACATAATAAAGGTAAAGCAATCGTGTTCGAGGGAGAACTTTCGGAATGCCTGCGTGTGAGTTCCATTCTTGAAGAAATCGCCTTACATACCCAAATTGAATATTAAAAATATTATTATTTATTCTTCGGAGTTCCCTTCATCATTTTGTAAATCGATAATCTCTTCATCTGCTGAATCTTCTGTTGATGTTGCTTGGCTTTCTACTTTATTATCTTGCATTGTTTGGGCTTGAGATTGTATTTCTTTTTTTGTTGCATAGTCTTCAAAAGATATTTCTTCTGTAGTTGCATATCCGAGTAGTATTTCAAATAATTTTTGTTCTTTTATACGAGCCATTAATTCTTCGTTTTTCTTAACTAAATCCATTGCAGTATCGGTCGATAAATTCTGGAAATATCTTTTTTGTTTTTCAATAAATACTTCAATATCGCTATCTTCTACCTCAACACTTTCCAATTTATATAATTTTGATTTGATAAGTTCCCACAATGCAATCTTTTTTGGGGAATCTCCTGCATATTGCAGTAATGTCGCATCTATACTTGTATCATTTTGTGGAATATTATAACGTTTTTTAATTGCTTTCAAAAAATCCTGCTGTGCATACTCCATAAGTTGAGCAGGGATAACTAAATCCCAATTATCTTGAATTAGACGTTCACGAATTTGGTCATACATTTCATTTTGTGCTTCTTCATCCCACGAATCTTGCAATTCTAATTCGATATTATTTCGCAATTCTTCTAATGTATCATATTTATTTTGGGACACACGTCGTGCAAATTCATCATCAATTGCAGGAGGAATAATTTGAGTAATCTCTGTTATTTCAATCTCATAAGTATGGTGAGGATCATTCGACGGTGAATAAATAAATTTCTCCCCTTTCTTACGATTTAAAAACATATCTTTAAATTCTTGCTCCATTCCAGGTGCATTTAAATAAATCTCGTCGCTACTTGTCTCGGTATGTTCATCTTCTTGGTTATCATTGCCTTCTTCATTATTTTCGTGATGATGTTGAGTAGTAATATTAAATTTCACAGAATAGCTATATGATTCAATGACATCTTGAGGTTGGCGTTCAGCAAGTGTAAATGCCATTTCATCCAACCTATTTTCAATTTCTTCATTTTTAACAATATGAACAGGTTCATAAACTGTTAGATTTTCTTTATAGTCCTTTATCTTAAAATCAGGAATGGTTTGATATCCAATTATATATTTTATACCTTCATCGGTTTTTTGAATATCGAGCAAATTAGGATTGCTGAGTAAAATCAAATTCTCTTCAGCTGCGATGAGTGGGAAATAATCATTTACAATTTCAATATTTGTATCAGCTTCAATTGCTTTGCCGTACATATTTTTGATAAGATTAATTGGTATATGACCAGGTCGGAAGCCAGGAATTTTTAAATTTTTTTGTGCTTGCGAGTAAGCTTTATCGAGGAATGGTTTAATTTCTTCATTACTCAAAAACAGTTCAAGTTGGTTTTCGCCATTTTCATTTTCAATTATTACTTTTTCCATAAATTATCCTTTTTTCAAGTGCGGTCGGAGAGACTCGAACTCTCAAGAGTTGCCTCACTAGATCCTAAGTCTAGCGCGTCTGCCAATTCCGCCACGACCGCAATATATTAAATCCTTAAAGATTACAAAATTAGCAATTTTAAAGAAAATATTATAATTTAAATTATCGGTGCGTATGTGATTCGCCCCCTTTACTTTCATAAATAATTTATGTATTTTAAAAATAAAAAATTAATAATTGTTTCTATAATTAAGAAAAGAAAATTTTTGACAATGAGGAAATATAATGAAGAAACTATACTTATTAATTTTTTTTATTGCTTCTATTTCCTTCTTTCCTCATAGAGCATATTCTCAATGGGAACTAGTACCTGGTTGGGTAGATGATGACCCACTACCCCTAAGACAAATTTCAGCAATAGGGGATACAACAATCGCTAAATGTGGAAGGCAATTACTAATATCTACAAATAAAGGGAATAGTTGGACCTATAAAAAAATAGGAAATCTAACAATAAAATGTTTTCTATTTATTAGTAATGAACTAATTGTAGGTACAGAAAAGGGGATATTTATTTCATACGATTTAGGAGATACATGGATTGCAAAAAATAAGGGAAATGATACTTTTTCAGTTGTAAATATTATTTATAATGAGAAGAAAATTTATATATCTTCATCAGCAGGAATTTTCTATTCCACTAATGACGGAGATGAGTGGGTTAAACTGGATATCAATAATTCTTTACCATTTCCAAATTTAAAACTTATTTATGTATCAGGGGACACAATATGGGTACAATCAACAAAGATCGAACAGATAGGGATAAATTTTTATAAATATGGTGGCTCATTCTTATCTCTAAACCATGGAAAGAGTTGGATATTGCGGAAATTCAATAATGATAGCCTTGGTTTTGCAGATATTACTATTTGTAATCATATTGCCTATTTAATCTATGATAAATCCAACAATTTGTATGTATCGACTGATATGGGTGAAAACTGGGTTCTTAACGATAAGATTAATGGTATTATAAAGCTTACAATTTCTAATGCCAATGATTTGTTAGTTTCAACAATAAAAGGGTTATATTTAAGCACAAACACAGGTGAAAATTGGACTAAACTCAATAGCCCTTTAGAAGAGCCTGATTATATGGCTATGAATAATGGCAATATTTGGATTATTAATAATTATCGTCAAATATATTTATCTGCGGATACAAGTAAAACTTGGATAAATAAGTATAATTATATAGAAAATGGGAGAGTAACCTCCTTAGCATCTGATAATGGTATTCTATATCTTGGAACGACTAAGAAATTAGCAATATCTTCAGATCAAGGCTTAACTTGGGAATTTAATAATAATGGATTACCAGAAATATTTATTTCTGCAATCGCAGCCAAAGGTGATAATATTTTTGTCGGAACAACTAAGGGCTTATATGTTTCTTTTGATAAGGGAAAGCATTGGACGGCAAAAGCTAATGAAATTATTGACACACTAATAGAATCTAAAGTTTATTCAATTTCTATTGGAGGGAGTAATATAATAGCAAGCGTTTACGGGGGTGTTCTAATTTCGTATGATACAGGTCATACTTGGACTTTTAAGGAACTTGCTCCAAAATGTCCTTTTTACGGAACAGCAATTTCAGGCCAATACTTTTTTGTAGGCTCAGTTGTAAATGGATTATATGTATCAAGTGATATGGGAAGCACCTGGGAAACAAAAAAATTTACAGATAGGGATATATACTCAATCGCTATTAATGGAAACAAGGTATATGCAGGTGCATATAATGGATTATATCGATCTACAGATATGGGTAATACTTGGATAAATACTAAATATTTAGGTGGCTATGATTTATCTTATGTAATAAAAGTATTAACAGAAGAAGATAACATTTTTATAGTATCTTATATAACGGGAATATTTGTATCCACCAATAATGCAACGACATTCGAAGCAAGGAATGTAGGTATAAATTTTATATGCAGTGAAAATACAGCTCTTGTTGTTAATGGGGATTATATTTTTTGCAATTTTTTCACGTTTGATGTTACACCATCTTTTTATTGCGCTAAGCTTAAAGATCTTGTCAAAACAGATATAAGAGAAGATAAAATTTCATATAATAATATTTTGATTTTCCCTAACCCTGCAAGAGATTATTTTTATATCAATTCCCCTCTAATAGATGGTGCAGGAAGTGTTAATAATAATTTGGGTTGTCTATGGCAATACCAAATTTATAATATACTTGGTAATTGCGTGCAAAGTGGAACGATAGAATCAAACAAAATAAATATTAGCGAATTATCCGCAGGGTTTTACACAGTGCGATTTTTCAATGATAGCAAGCAGATGATTGAGAAGCTGATCAAGGAATGAAGATATATCTAAAGTATAACCGCAGGTGGCTGAAGCCACCTGTTGCAATTGGCCCAGAATACGCAACAGAGGGCTTTAGCCCTCTGCATATTGAACGAGATGTGGCAACCCCTTTGTTCACTTACATCCCCCTACCCCCTTTTTTAAGGGGGAATTTGCACTGTAGAGTCGCAAAATTTTGCGTCTCTACATATTGTAGGGGCAATTCATGAATTTCCCCTACGTGTGTTCCGTTGCAATGTATATAGGTTACGCAACAGAGGGCTTTAGCCCTCTGCATACTAAACAAAGGGTGGAAACCCCTTTGTTCACTTACATCCCCCTACCCCCTTTTTTAAGGGGGAATTTGCACTGTAGAGACGCAAAATTTTGAGTCTCTACATATTGTAGGGGCAATTCATGAATTGCCCCTGCGTGTGTTCCGTTGCAATGTACATAGCTTACGCAACAGAGGGCTTTAGCCCTCTGCATATTGAACAAAAGGTAGCAACCCCTTGTTCATTTACATCCCCCTTCCCCCTTTTTTAAGGGGGAATTCTGCACCAAGATGGTGCAGGCACATAATACAAACCTATATTATCTTCATTTCTTTGCCAATCTTGATGAAGGCATTCACAGCAGTATTGATATGCTCCAATTCGTGAGCTGCTGATAACTGAACTCGGATTCTATCTTTATGTAATGGAACAACAGGATAAGAAAATGGAGTGACATAAATTCCTTCTTCCAGCAAACGATCTGCAAATTCAACAGCAATTTCTGCACTATTTTCAAATTTGCCAAACATAATTGGAGTGATGGGATGCTCGCCAGGCAAAATATCAAAACCTGCATCGGTCATAGCTTTTCGGAATACTTTTGTATTACGTTCCAATTTGTCTCGCAATTCTGTTGATGTGCTTAGTAAATCCAAGGCGGCAATTGTTGCTTCCACAACTGCAGGAGCAACTGTATTAGAAAATAGATAAGGCCGAGCATTATTACGCATCCACTCTACTATTTCGTGAGAGCTAGCAATAGCACCACCGGATGCTCCTCCCAAAGCTTTGCCAAATGTAGTCGTGATAATATCAACTCTGCCCATAACATTGTTAAATTCGTGTGTGCCTCGCCCTGTTTTGCCTACAAAGCCAGTTGCATGGCTATCATCAACCATCACGAGAGCGTCGTATTTTTCAGCTAAGTCACATATTTCATTTAGTCTTGCTATATCACCATCCATAGAAAACACGCCATCAGTTGCAATAACTTTGAACCTAACACCTGCGGCATTTGCTTCTTTTAAGCATCGTTCTAATCCTTTTGCCATTTTGCCTGTTGCGGGATCGATTTCCTCAACATCGCGCATATCACTATGCTTATAAATCCATCTTTGAGCTTTTGCTAATCTAACGCCATCAATAATTGAAGCGTGATTGAGGGCATCAGTAATTATTGCGTCATTTTCTTTAAATAATGGTTCAAATACTCCCCCATTTGCATCAAAGCAAGATGAGAACAATATCGAATCCTCCATTCCAAGAAAATCAGCTAATTTTTTCTCGAGGACTTTATGTCTATCCTGTGTTCCGCAAATAAAACGGACAGATGATAAACCAAATCCACGATTATCGATGCCTTTATGTGCTGCTTCAATCAGTAAAGGATGCGCAGAAAGTCCAAGGTAATTATTTGCGCAAAAGTTTAGAACTTTCTTACCTTTAACGATAATTTCCGCACCTTGTGGACTTTCAATAATCCTTTCTTTTTTATATAACTTTTTATCTTCGAGTTGTTTTAATGCACCTCGAAGGTATTCTTTCATAGAATTTTGCATTTCAGCACCTTGAAATTAAAATGTAATTAGTAAATTTTTGAAAATTCAAATTATGAAATTTTCAATAATCTTTGGAATTCTTTTTTTAAAAATTTCCCTGTAATACTTTTTGGATTATCAGCGATTTCACGAGGTGTACCTGTTGCAACAACATATCCCCCATTTTCACCGCCCTCGGGTCCTAAATCAATTATCCAATCTGCATATTTTACCACATCAAGATTATGTTCGATTACAATTACGGTATTGCCTTTTTCGACAAGATTATCAAGCATTTTTAAAAGGATTCTCACATCATCAAAATGCAATCCTGTTGTGGGTTCATCGAGCAAATATAAAGTTTTGCCCGTGCTACGTTTAGAAAGTTGAGTGGCGAGTTTGACACGTTGTGCCTCGCCCCCCGAAAGAGTTGGAGATTGCTGTCCAAGTGTAATATAACCAAGCCCTACTTCTTTGAGAGTTGCTAATTTTCTCTGAATATGTGGAATATCTGCAAACAATTCATAAGCCTCGTCAATTGTCATATCCAGCACATCGGCAATAGATTTATGCTTGAATTTTACTTGAAGCGTTTCTTCGTTATAACGTTTACCTTGACAAACATCGCAGGGGACATAAATATCAGGCAAAAAATTCATTTCAATTTTCTTAATGCCCGCACCTTGGCAAGCTTCGCATCGCCCACCTTTGACATTAAAGGAAAATCTGCCACTTTGGTAGCCACGTATTTTTGCTTCGGGAAGCATTGCAAAAAATTCTCGTATATAAGTAAACATACCTGTATAAGTTGCGGGATTGCTGCGTGCAGTTTTGCCAATTGGAGATTGGTCAATTTCTATTACTTTGTCAATATTTTCAATTCCCTCAATTCTATCGTAAGGTAAAGGATTAAGATTTGATTGGAAAAAATGATTTGCAAGAATTGGATATAATGTATCATTTATTAGACTGGATTTGCCTGAACCAGATAAACCCGTAATGCATATAAATTTGCCAAGGGGAATTTGCACATCTATATTTTTTAAATTATTTCCGCGTAATCCATAAAGATTNAGANATAATCCATTTCCATCGCGATATTTTTCAGCATANCCATTATTGCGTGTGATTTGCTTTAAATTCTTTAAATATTGAGCTGTCAAAGACTTACTGACATCATCATTGGTCAATTTGGCAATTTTATTTGTATCTACTTGCAGTATAACTTCGCCCCCAAGCACTCCCGCACGTGGTCCAATATCAATAAATTGGTCGGATTCTTCAATCATTGAGCGGTCGTGTTCAACAACAATCACAGAATTTCCTAAATCGCGCAATTGCTTCAATGAATCTATCAATTTATAATTATCTTGAGGATGCAATCCAATGCTTGGCTCATCTAATACATAGGTAATTCCCACAAGTTGAGAACCAATTTGAGAAGCAAGCCTGATACGTTGAGATTCGCCACCAGAAAGAGACTGCGAAGGACGGGAAAGTGAAATATAGGTCAATCCAACATTTTTAAGGAATATTAAGCGAGATATAATTTCTTTAAATATAATTTGGGATATATCTTTTTCTCGGGGAGATAATTGATTTTGCAAATTCTGGAAATATAGAATTAAATGCTCAACATCTTGCGAGACAATATCATCTATATTTTTGTCATAAATAAATACATTTAAGAATGTATTTTTCAAACGTTTGCCATTGCATTCGGGGCATTTTTTTCTCACAACAAATTTGCGAACGTGAGTTTCTACTGCGCGCATTGGCGGATTATCAAGCAATTCTTGTAACAAGGGGATAATACCGTGATAGCTTTGAGTTGTAGAATGGCTTTGCTCACCAATGGAATAATCCACAATTACAGTATTATCAGCAGTCCCATAGAGGATCATATTTAATTCCCCTGGGGTTAAATCTTTTACAGGTTTATTTAGATTTATTCGATGTTTTGAGGCAAAAGAATTCAATTGCCGCCATAGCCAATAATTTTTCCCTTTAGCAAGAGTAACAATTGCACCATCAGCAATTGATTTATTTTTATCGGGTATAAGCAAATCAATATCAAATGTATCAATCTCGCCAAGCCCCTGGCAAGTTGGACAAGCTCCATAAGTAGAATTAAACGAAAAATTGTTCGGAGATAATTTATCATAAGCCTTGCCACACTTAGGGCAGGAATATTTTGTGGAGTATGTTCTTTCAGTCCACGTTCCATCAGATTCTTGAATTGCTAATGAGCAGACATCTTCGCCACGGTGCAATGCAATTTCAATTGAATTAGATAAACGCATTGACTGGTGATTTGAAACTTCTAATCTATCAACAACAAGATCAATATCGTGAATTTTATAGCGTTCGACTTGCATACCATTGCGCAAATCTTGAATTTTGCCATCTACACGAACTTTTGTATATCCTTCTTTAATCAATTGATTGAAAAGTTCTTTATAATGTCCACGGCGAGAACGGACCAGTGGAGAAAGAATTTGAACAAGTTTGCCATTATATTTTTCCAAAATTTCACTAATAATTTCATCAAGGGAATGTTCAACGACAGGCAAATGACAATCCACACAATATTGAATGCCAATTTTAGCATAAAGCAAACGAAGATAATCATAAATTTCGGTAATTGTGCCAACAGTCGAACGCGGAGTATTTCCACTTGATTTTTGTTCGATTGAAATTGCAGGCGATAGACCTTCGATACGGTCAACATCGGGTTTTTTCAACAACTCCATAAATTGGCGGGCATAAGGTGATAGGCATTCAATATAACGCCTTTGCCCCTCGGCATAAATAGTATCAAATGCCAAGCTGGTTTTCCCTGAACCCGACACACCAGTAATTACGACAAATTTATTTCGAGGTATATCTATATTAATATTTTTAAGATTATGTTCGCGAGCGCCACGAATTATAATTTTATCGAATTCGGAAGTAGAGGAAACTTTTAATTTATTATTAACCATCGATTATGTTCAGTAAAAGAAAATCTATAAAATTAAGAAAAAATGAATTAATAATTAATTATAGACGAATTCAACGAGAAATAAAATAATAATATACAATAAACCAATAGTCTTATAAGAACAGAAGAGCTAATTAGTTAATTAATTTTAGTATTTAAAAATATAATAAAAATATCCGTAATTTTGCATTTAATATCATTTCTTTTGGATATAATAATATGGAATTCAAATATTTAACAAAATCAAAATATCCAAAATCAATATTTATTGTATTGCTAATAATCTTGCAATTATATTCAGCCATTTCACAAGATGATAATTCAAATCTGAGGATACAAAATAGAATAAAGATATTAGAAACAAAGTATATTAATTCGACAGATGAAAAGGAAAAATTAGCAATACTATTTCAAATATGCAATAATTACAAAGAGATACAAACTGATAAAGTGATTTTATACGGAAATGAGGCTTATGAACTCTCAAATAAACTTAATGATATAGATGGACAGATAAGAGCGCTAAGAATAATTGAATACAATGATTATTTAATTGGAAATTATTCAAAATCAATTGAAAAATTACTTGAAGCCTATAATTTAGCCACAAAATATAACCGTCAAGAGGAGGGTATTGAAATAAAAATACGAATTGGTGATAGCTACAGAGCATTAACAAATTCACAAAAATCAATATCAACATTAAAGGAGGCAATTGAAGAAGCAAAAAAAATTAACGATACAAAGCTTTTAGCATCGGGATATAATCGTTTAGCAGCTACTTATTTTGAATATATACAAGAAGGACCTGAAAATATTCTGGATTCAACAAGATACTGGGCAGAGAAATCCCTGAAATTAGCTCGGAGCATAAATGACACAAGCCTAATAATCAATAACTTAAATATACTTGGAGCAACTCTGATTGATCTTCAAACCGATGATATTATCAATGCAAAAAGCATTTTAAAAGAAGCTTTGAGATTGTCTAAATTGACTAATAATAAGGAGACATCAACACTTGTTTCATATCATCTATCTAAACTATTTCACCTTGAAAATAATCTTGATAGTGCATTTTACTATGCATATTATGGATATAAAATTGCTAAGGAATCAAATATAAATAACTTATTATCTTTATTAAGCTATAGTCTTTCTTCCTACTATGAAAAAGAAAAAAAATATGATTCCTCACTCAAATATTATCAGGAATTCCACTATTATTTTGAATTAGTTAATAATAATCGAACAGGATATCAAATCCAATCGTTAATAGATGACAATACAAAAAAACAAGAGAATCTCAAAGCTGCAATGGAATCGCACTCAAGAAGATTACAAACAATTATTTATATATTATGCATAACATTGTTAGGATTTGTATCAATTGTTTTATTCTTCAGACATAAAAGAAGCGAAATATCACGAAAATTGCTTCAAGATCAAGTAAATATCATCGAAAATCAGAATAAAGAGCTAGAAAGTAAAAATGAAATAATAAGTTTTCAAAATACAAAATTGAAAAATTTAAATAAATCGAAAGATCAGCTATTTTCCATAATCTCACACGATTTAAAGAATCCAATAGGAAACATTAATTCTTCTTTGTCTGACCTTTTGACAAATTGGGTGGTTATTGATGAGAATGATAAAATAGAAATTCTTTGTGAATTAGAGAATTCTAACAATAATGTACTACAATTACTTTACGATTTGCTTGATTGGGCAAAATCACAACAGGGGATGATTGTTCCTCATCCATCTGAACAAGATATTAATTTTATCATCAAACAAAATATGGAATTTGTACAAAAAAATGCTAAGAATAAAGAGATTCAAATAATTTCAAATTTACAAGATAACGCAGTTGGTTATTTTGATTCTCAAATGATAAATACTATAATAAGGAATTTACTTACTAATGCAATAAAATTCACAAACAGGGATGGGCAAATTATTATATCAAGTAAAAATGAAAAAGATAAATTAATTGTCTTCATTGAAGATACAGGAATTGGAATAAGCAAAGAAAATATAGAAAAAATATTATCTCCCGAATACTACATCACAACGCCAGGAACTGAAGGTGAAAAAGGTACAGGATTTGGCATAAAATTAGTAAATGATTTCCTAAATAAAAATAATGGTGAATTATTTATTGAAAGTCAATTAGGAATTGGCACAAAATTTACATTCATTTTACCAATACAAGAGATAAATGAAATATAAAAGAATTTTATCAATTTATAATAGTTTGCGATACACATATTCAACAATGGTCAAGAACGATCCAAAAGGATTAGAACTTGAGTGGTTCAGTACAATCGACACACCATTTGAATATGAAGAAAATGGAGTCGATTTTTTGGAAAATAGTATTCAGGAATTTAAGAATCAATTTGAATTAGTAAAAGACAAAGTAGATGGAATATCAATTGTATTTCCCGCAGAGATCATTATGGTGTCTCAATTTCCAATTGAGGAAGATGTGCAGGAAGAAGATATACGATCCTTATTAAATATTGAAATTACAAAGGCGTTTCCGACTCTTGATATCCAAAATTTTGTGATATACTCATATCGATTAGAAAAGAGAGCCGATAATCAAGATATTCTGATGTGTGTTATATACCCAAAAATCGATATAAATCGATATGAAGAATTATTCAGCAATTATAATAAAGAAATAATCTCCTTAAATGTTTCACAGATTTCCGCAGCAAATTGCTTTTTATATAATTATCCAGAATATAGGAATACAGTCTCTGCAATTGTAGGAATCCAAGGAAATTTTGTGGATTTTACTATATTAAAAAATTCTAAAATTTTATATTATAATTTGCTTTCATATCAACAAGATGTTGATATACCTCAAATTTTGACCAATGAAATATTAAAAGTAAATGAATCAATAATAAATAAAATTGATAATGGGTTATTTTGTTATGGCGAGGATTTGAATGATGGTTTGTTTAATGAAATAAAGGAATCTTTAACCCTAATAGGAGTTGGAACGCATAAATTGAATGCTTTCAGAATGATGAGGGCAAATTTCAATGAGAAAGAAATTGATTATTGCAAACGTAATATGCATATTTTCCCACCAGTAATTGGGGCCTCTTTTCCATCATTTTTCGAAGCATTAACTTTTTAATTTATGCGTATAATTTCAGGTATATATGGAGGGAGAAATCTGATTGGTAGGGTACCGAGCTCAATCAGGCCTACTACCGATTTTGCCAGAGAATCATTATTCGATACACTTTGCTCAATAACTAATATAGAGGGTAAGTTTTTTCTTGATTTATTTGCAGGAAGTGGTGCAATTGGGCTGGAAGCATTGAGCCGAGGGGCAAGTATGGTCTATTTTATTGATAAATCGAAGGAATCGCTAAATTATTTAAAAAAAAATATCGAATATTTGGGAATTCCAAAAGATAAATACAAAATATTTCAATCAGAGGTAATCGAATTTCTCTCAATTATTTGTAATTTAGAAAAATTTGAAATTATATTTGCGGATCCACCATATAATTTTGAATATTTTTGGAAAATTTGCGAAATAATAAAAACTAAGGAAGTTCTTAATAATGATGGAATAATAATTTATGAAACAGAATCTAAAAGGAATGAAATTATTCATCCGGATTTCCAAATCATAAAGCAAAAAGTAGCAGGAAATGCAAAATTTTATTTTATTGAAAAAAAACAAATTAATAAATAATGTCTAAACAAATTACAACATATAGGCAAGAAATTTCTATACTTTTTTCAGAAGAAGTAAGCATATTAAATAATGCAAGGGAAATTACAAATGTGAGCTCTGAATTGAGACTACTTGCAATCAATGGATTATTACAAGCAAGCAAAATTGGAACTGCACAGGGTCAGTCATTAATCACTCTTTCGGGGTTTCTATCAGACTTGCCTCGGAATATCACACCCGAACTCGATGCATTAGAAACTATCACTATTCAATTAACTCGAGATCTTACAGAATCATTACTTGCATTAATTCGTTTTCTGTTTTATACAGATACATTAATAAATTTTATTAATCAATTATTATCAAATGCACATTCAAGTTTCAAAGTAGATGATTTCAATTTAATAAATGTAAAAGAGCTTAAGAAGATTCCTTCTAATGATTTATTTGCAAATAATCCAGAAATTATATTATCTAATTTAGCTTATCTATCCCAGAACAATATTAGCAAAATCAATGAAATCCATACAAAATTACAATCTTCGAGTATCATGCTCGATAAGGTACAAGAAAAAATAGAGAGTATAAAACGCAATGGCGTAATAGCTAATTATATGGGAACAAATATATTAATAGAATCATCATATTTAGATGAGTCAAGGAATAATTTTGAATCGTTAGTTAATAATATTCTAAAAATAATTAATAATCTTAATAAATATTTAGATGCTATGAATGATAGCATTATACAGGCAAAAAATATTATAAAGAATTTAAATTTATAAAAAATATGAAAAGTGAAGTAATTTTCGATGATGGCACTCATAAATGGATTGTTATGGGTCGCGATAATACCAAAAAAGAAAAAGTTATTGATACCAATGAATACGTAATTATTGATAATAACGAAGCAATGCTTTTGGATCCAGGCGGAATTGAAATATTCCCTGCTGTACTAACAGAATTAACAAAATTTGTAGAAATCAATAAAATCCGCTCAATATTTGCATCACACCAAGATCCTGATATAAGCTCATCGCTTGCAATGTGGCTGGATCTAGTTCCTAATGTAAATATCTATGCCCCATGGATATGGATTGGTTTTATATCACATTTCGGAATGGGAACTGATTTTAAATTAAATCCTATACCAGATGAAGGGATGGAGTTGAGAGTAGGTAATATTTCAGTATATTGCGTGCCTGCACATTTTTGCCATTCAGCTGGCAATTTCTCACTCTTCGACCCAAAGGCAAACATTTTATTTTCAGGAGATATTGGAGCTGGGCTAGTACCAGATAATTATCCACTAATTGTTGATAATTTTAATGAACATACTCAATATATGGAGGGATTTCATAAACGTTGGATGCCATCGTCTATATATCTAAAAGCTTGGATTAAAAGAGTGAGAGCATTAAATCCATCGATTATCGCCCCACAGCATGGGTCAATTTTTATGGGTGATAATGTTGAGAAATTTTTGAATTGGTTAGATACTTTTGAAGTTGGTGTTATTAATTTAGGTAATGAATCCAGCGATTTTAATAATTCTATTTGGATGAAATGGAAAAAGTAGTCTGAATTTTTCTAAGCAATAATTATCTATGAGTATTTTTCAAATTATAAATAAATATATAATTATTTTTTCTATTGTTTTAGGGGGTTTTTTTTTATTTTCTTGTAATGAGAAAAAAACTGACAACCAACCGAACACTGTGCAGGACACAATTCAGAAACCTAAAATAGATACATTTCCAACAATAAAATATCATACAATTGAGTTCAAAAGCAATTCGGAGCGAAAAGAGTTCTTTCAACAATTAATGCAAAAGCCCAATTTCAGTATTAACGTAATGAAATTACTCAATCGAAAGGAGTGGTCCTTAGTCCAAAGTTCAAATGTTGTAATTTACCCTGATACTTTTATAAGTGATTTGAGAGCATATTCATTTTTCCCTGTATATTATCCTGAGGTAGAAAATATACCAAAAATTATATTTGTATCAGCAAAATATCAGGCAGCAGCATTTTATGAGAATGGCATATTAAAGCGATTCACAGCAGTGAATTCGGGAAAAGAAAAGACACAGACATATCCTGGACGTTATCAATTAAATTTTAAACAGAGGACCCGGCTCTCATCGATTGATAGCAGTTGGGAAATGAATTATTATTTTAATTTCAATGCAGAAGCGGGGATGGCATTTCATCAATTTTTTATGCCTGGGTATCCGGCATCTCACTCTTGTATGCGAATGTTTGAAGAAGATGCAAAATGGTTATTTACATGGGGGAAAGCAGCAAAATATGATAGTGTACATAGGCCAATACCTTATACAGGAACACCCGTTATTATTCTTGATTATTACGAATTTGGCAAAGCATATAGGCCGTGGATGAATTTAGCAAGCAATAAAGAACCGCAAATCAATTTGCCAAAAGATCCTCTTGCTTACGACGAACCCCTTATACCAATTTCTCAAATTCCAGAAGATGTAAGAGGCAGCTTAAGAAATATTTCACGATATAAAATAGCAGAAGATTCCCTGAGGAAACTAGGTATTATTAGAGAAGGTGTTGTAATCACACCATCAGTAAATTTCAATAAAATTCGTAGATTAAAAAAGCAACAAGAACTTAAAAAGCAACAAGAACTTGAATTGCAGAAAGAACTTGAATTGCAGAAAGAACTTGAAAATAATAACAAAATTATTCAAGAAGAAAATATTAACCAGAATTATTAATGTTGAGAGTTTAAAATTCTATTATTAAAGGATAGAAAATAATATAGGAATTATAGTCATCGAAAAAATTTTGTAGTAATTTGCAACTTTTTTGTAGATTTTCTGTTACATAATATAGGTAAATTTTGATAAAATAAAGGATGTGCATTATGAAACGAATATTCTTAGTATCAGCAGTCGTATTAATTATTATTTCTGTGAATCAATATTGCTTTGGAGCAGGTTATAAAACTTGGAAATGTGATTGGCAAGAATTGAAATTTGACAATAAAAATTTTTTTGATGTCGAAACAATCCTTGAAAAATCTATGAATAATATATTGTTTTTTAGCAAGCGGACAAAAGATCAAAATTTTATTTTATCATATACATCAGACCGCGGCAACACGTGGGAAAGGGATTCGTTTTTATATACAGGAAATTATCTTCTTAATAGTAAAAATCAAATTTATGTATATGATAGACCCATACCTCGATTAAATATAATTAATGCTTGGACAATGTTCAAACGTGGCAAAATGATTAATATACCGATATATATTGGCGATGCCTTTTTTGAATTGAATGACTCGCTACTTGTCGCGATGCCACGATTTAATATAAACAACAGGACAAATTTAGTCTATTTGATCAATTTAAATGATTCAACAGCTCGTCCAATAGGTCCCAGGGATTCAACGGGGGAAATATGCGAAGAATTCCAACAAATACGATATGTCTATAAAAGTAGTATACCAAATCGAATTTGTTTTATTAATTATGCGGGAAATTTCTATTATTCAGATAATTTTGGGGACTCGGCAACTTTATTTTATCACGATTATGACACATTCTTGAGAGCATTTCCTTCAAACAATGGAATGTTCTACTATTGCAAACAGGGACCTACTTTTCAGGTACAAGTATCATTCAATGGAAAACCAAAAATCATTGATTTATTTAACGTATTTATAGTAAGGCTAAAAAGTGAAGAAGGGGTTATTGATACAGTTTTTCATACATATACGCAACCCAATAATATGTTTATAAATAGCACAACAGCCAAATTAAACAATAAGGGACGATATATTTCTTTGATAACAAACCAGGATTCACTTTTCTATTCTACTGATTATGGTGACAATTTTTATATGGTTCAATTTCCACAATTTATAAATATGAAGAATATAAATGGAATAGAAGCGGGGATAACAAATAGCGGTGAAATTGTACTCAAATGTTATGATTCGACAGGAACTGGAAGATATTTAGGTGCAATCGGCAAACCTTATCCTAATCCTTATTCAGTGGATATTACTCCCGTTGATGAATATAAGATTTATACATCGGGAGATCTTAAAATAATTGAATTTGAAAATACTGATTTCCTCAATTCTGATATAAATATAGAATTATATAATATTTTTGGACAGAAAATAGAAAATTACAATTACCAAATATCAGCAAATACTATCGAAATTAATACATCTCGATTAGCGAGTGGTGTTTATTTCCTTAAAGCTGAAAATAACGAAAAAAGAATTGTCATAAAATTGCTAAATAGCAATTAAAATCTATCCAAGAAAATCTGAATATCTTCTTTCTACACGATTTTTAAATTCGCCTTTATGATAAAGGTAAGAAGCAAGCAAAGGAAATGCAATAGTGACCTCGCTAAAGACCATTTGTTCATAAGTAGTTTCAACTTTACCCCAAGAACTTGCTTCTTTCAGAGTTGAACCCGACAATCCGCCATCACGTTCATCAGCCACAGTTATTTGCACCGCATATTTATGCATTGGTACTTCATAACCAAGGACTTCGCCAGCAACGACAACATCTTGAGTAAAGTTTTTCGGAACTCCACCGCCAAGCATCAAAATTCCCGTTTGTTTTGCATCTATTTTTATTTTAGTGAGTTCAAGGAAATCTTTTGCAGAATCAATTGATACAGTTGGACCTTTTGCATTATATTGATGATGAATTAATCCAAATCCTGCTGAGCAATCTGAAAATGCTGGAACAATAATTGGTATTGCTTTTTCGAAAGCAGTTCGAATAATCGAACCCTCACCTTTGTTATTCAACACAAGCCACCGCCCCATTTCATTGATAAATTCGCGGGAACTATATGGACGAGGTTCTAATGAATTCGCAATTTCTGCGACAGTCATATCGCAAACCCGTAGATCTTCTTCATCAATATAAGTATCATAAATCCTATCAATCATTAATTCACGTAGTTCATTATCATTTACAAATGGGGTTCCCTGATAATGTTTGAAGCCAAGAGCTTCGAGGAAATCTTGATCAACGATATTTGCACCCGTCGAAATAATGGCATCCACCATATTATTTTTCATCAATTCGACAATAGCGTCTTTCATACCGGCACTAATAAGCGAACCTGCAAGAGTCAGAAATATTGAGCATTCCGTATCGGCAACCATTCGATTTGCAATTTGGCAAGCCCTAGACAAATTACGCGCTTGAAATGCAGTATCTCCCATTGCTTCGATTATTGGAATTGAATTAAAGCTTGTGATATCTATATGCTTTACAATTTTATCGGGATTTAAATAATCTTTTTTTTCTTTCATTTTTTATTCAATTTTTAAAAAATACAAAATTACGAATTGTCATTTATTCTTCTAGAATATCAAGAATTTCATTAATTATTTCTAAAGCACGAGCATTTTGCAAAGTTTGCATTTTTGTTGGGGGATTCATTTTATTAGCAGATACAGGTTTTATCGGGGTAAATGAGCTCAGGATTTTATCTTTTTCTTTAATTATATCGTTTTTAGAATTAAAAGAAGCAAATATTTCATTAATCTTTTTAATATTATATTTCTTTTCTCTCAATAAAATATGAATTAATGAGAGCAATTCAAAATCAAGTGGTGAGTAAACGCGATTGCCTCCCCTATTTTTATGAGGTTTAATAATAGGGAATTCCTTTTCCCAGTACCGCAATGTGTATTGCTCTTCATTGAGCAATTTAGAAACTTCACCAATTGAATAATAAAGTTTTTTCATTTTAATTCGTTACAATATTTTAAAATTAACAAAAAAACTTGAAATAAGAACAAATAAATATAAAAGATTTTAATTATTATTTCAATTTTTAAATAATAAATAATTAGAAAAAATTTTGTAATTTTGTAATCTTTAATTTATATAGTTTTATGGCAAAATATCCAGTAAATCCAATTTTATTGAGAATGAAGGAAACCGAAAAAGGCTCTATTTATCAATCAATAGTCGCGCTTGGAATGAGAGCAAGACAAATCAATGACCAAATTAGAAGCGAATATAATTTACGTGCGCGTGACTATATTGGTAATGTTGAAGAATCTGAAGATGCAAGGCAGGAATTAGAGGAAATTAGTAGGGATTTTGATGATTTGCCTAAACCTACTTTTATTGCTATGAAAGAGCTTTTTGAAGGCAAATTGCATTTTGAAATTCCAGAAGATACTGAGAATCATTCTTCTGAAAGCAATAAACAATAATCTTTTATTTTAAACTTTTTATTAATTTAGAAAAAATTAATTTGAAGAAAATATAAAGAGGCAAGATTGGTTCAACTTTACAAAAGTTTCTAAGATAAAACTTTATTGAAAACCAAAAATATTTCTGATTGAAGAGTAGAACCAAATATTACCCTTTATTTTGTATATGCATAATTATACTCTTGCAATATACTGCATTTCCACAAGAATCAAATAATAATTCATTTAATATGAATTATAATATATATAATTCACATTTGAATTATATATTATTTAATTATTTAAATTCTTTACTGCTCTTTCAAAATCCACTTGAAATAAATTTAGATACTATATATCAAAAGAAAATTGATACAAACTATACACAACTCAAATTTTTCAATTTAAACACTTTTCAACGAAGCGGTTTCGAGAATCCGTCTATTATTTTAAAGAGGAACCGGAATCCTGAAGGATATGAGCAGAGTAATTTAATTGATTCGCTTGGCAGCAATATTACTACTTATGACCAAGTTGATTCTAATCAAATCAGTTATTCATTGACATTGCCACTCGATGATTATTTATTATTAAGAAAGAAGCAAATTAATAATGAAATCTGGGATTCAATTCTAACACGCCACGATTTAGCTCAAGCATTATCACAAGGGGATATATCGAAAATGATTGCATCAGCAACAGGTATATCCATACCGATACCTCAAACTACTTTGATGAGTATTTTTGGCAAGCCTGAATTAAGTTTATCAGTGAATGGAGAAATAAATTTAAGAATTGGATGGCGGTTTGATACTCAAAATCTTGGAACTGTTTCTGCTTTTGGTCAAAATCAGTCAAGCCCTATATTTAATCAAGATATTCGAATAAATGTAAGCGCAAAAATTGGAGACAAGCTACAATTCGGAACAAATTGGAATACTCGTTCGACATTTGATTATAATAATCAGTTCAAACTAAGCTACGGTGGTTATGATGATGATATTATAAGGTTAGTAGAAGTTGGTAATATTAATTTTCCTATTCCCTCCACATTAATTGGTGGCGGTCAATCACTTTTTGGGGTGAGGGCAGATTTTCAATTTGGTCCATTGTTTTTAAAATCTGTATTTTCTCAGAGAAGAGCTCAGCGGAAATTTGTTGATGTACGCGGTGGAACAAGCACACAGCCCTTTACGCTTCGTGCTTATGATTTTGCAAAGAATCATTTCTTTCTTGACACTGTATATCAACAAATTTATGATGCATATTTCAAAAATTCCACACCTGTAATTCCAAATACACCAACGGCACAATATAATAGAGTGAAATATCTTCAAGTGTGGGAATCAACAAATGATATACGTGAAGGGGTATTGCGAGCTGGCACAAGTGTTGCTATAGCTGATTTGCGAGGCATACGATCTAATGAAACATACACTGTAGCAGAAAAATCTAGGCCGATACAGACGGGAATTGTCGAGCGGGGGAATTTTATGCTACTTGATTCAACTCAATATTCTTATGACCCAAATCTGGGAACTCTTACTATAAAGAATCTACGTCAAGACAGATATTATGCAGTTTCTTATGCAATTGAAGGTCCGACGCTTTCAAAAGACGATGATATATATTATGGCACTTTCAGTAGAAATACTGCTGATAAAGACACGTTGATACTGAGGCTCGTTTATCGCCCAAATATGCTACCAAGTTATAAACTGATTTGGGATCGCCAGATGAAAAACATATACCAAATCAATGCTATTACAAATGTTGATATTTCAAATACAAATATTAATTTATGGTATATAAATTCAAATAATGATTCAGCTGATGTTCTACAAGGTGCACCTGATAAACTTGTCACAATATTTGGCGTTGATCAAGTTAATAATTCGACGGGGACGGCACCACCGGATGGAATTTTTGACCTTCGACCACCATTTTTCGATGCTAGAACAGGTGAGATAACATTTCCAAGTTCTAAACCATTTTCAAATGGGCTTCGAACGTACTTCCAAAAGATTGGAAATCCCGAGCTTGCGGAACAATATACATTTGACCAAGTTTATGATACAACTTATGATATAGCGGCAAGGAACACAGCACGAGATAGATTTGTTATTTCAGGGCAAGTTTCGGGGCGTGCAACAAATCGAATTGCTTTAGGAGCGTTTAATCTTTCACCTGGAAGTGTGCGGGTGACACTGGACGGAGCACCCCTAAGGGAATACGATGATTATATTGTTGATTATTATTCAGGAATATTGACAATTAGAAATCCACGAGCATCGCTTCCAAATGCCAACCTAAAGGTCGAATACGAGCAGCAGGATTTGATGCTGACATCCACAAAAACACTTGCAGGATTGCGTGCGGATTATCAAATACTTAAAACTCGATTCAGCAATGCTTCAATAGGTGGAACATTTATGTTCTATAACCAATCAGCTGTAATGGATAGAGTTAGACTTGGTGATGAACCTGTAAAAAATATGATGGTAGGATTTGATGCAAAATTTAATCTCGATATGCCATGGCTCACAAAGGCTTTAGACTTTTTACCATTTTATGATACAAAAGTACCATCTAATTTAAATGTACAAGGTGAATGGGCGTTGATGATGCCGAATCCTAATAAAAGGACATCAGAAATTGCCTCCGACAATAATTCACCTGTAGTATATATTGATGATTTTGAATCTGCACAAAGATATATATCATTAGGACTTACTCCTACTCAATGGCAACATAGTTCACCACCTGTAGATAATGATATTGACACAACAGGAGCTGGACGTAATTTGTATCGTGGGCGAATGTTCTGGTATCAATATTTCATCCCAAGAGTACCCATTAGAGATATTTATCCTAATAATCAAAATTACATCCAAGGACAACAATATCAACCTACTTTATCTATAGATTTCAATCCTGATATTCGTGGAATTTACAATATGAACCCTGACTTCCTTGATACTCTTGATGGACAATATTATGACCCTGTTAATGCTTTCAGTGCTAACCCCATTAACAGAAGGAAAATTTGGGGGGGAATGGAACGATTACTTTCATCTTTCTATACAAATTTCGATGCTGATAATATAGAATATATCGAAATAATGATGCGTGTCGATGATTACGAACCTGGAATAAAAATGAGTGTCGATTTAGGTCTAATTAGCGAAGATATTATTGCAAATGGAAAATTGGATACAGAAGATGGGATAACAGCAGCAAGTCCTTTCCCTAATGGCATAATCGATGCGGGTGAGGATGTTGGAATTGATGGATGGGACGATAAACAAGAAAAAGAAGAATATCCATATCCTTTAAATCAGGGAGCCGACCCTGCAAGGGATAATTATTATTTCGATTTTGGAAAATCTGATCAAGATAGGAATCAAAACGATTTTGTTAGATATAATAACTTTGAAGGCAATTCAAAATATTCAGAATTAGGGCAATTCCCCGACCAAGAGATTTTAAATAAAAATAATGGTCAAACAATTTCCTTGACCGATAGCTATTTTTCTTACGATGTTGATATAACACCTATACCAAATTTAAATCCACAAATTGTGGGTGGAAATCCCAGTAAAGGCTGGTTTCTCTATCGAATACCCATTAGAAAACCAAGCTCTACTGTTGGGAATCCTTCTTATTCAAATATTCAATATGTAAGAGTGAGATTCAAGGGTGGAAAAGTGAAGCTTACAATTGCTGACTGGCGATTGGTCGGTTCAAATTGGCAAAGGGTAAATGATTTTCAAAGTATCCCCCCAAATGACAGTGTAATGCAAGTATCATTTTTAAATTTATGGGAAAATGCACAAGCACCAGATTTTTATGAAATGCCACCGGGGGTAACTCCACCACGTGTTCTAAATAATCCTGACCCATACAATGAGATCAAATTAAACGAGCAATCACTAGCTTTGTCCGTACAAAATTTGAATTTTGGTGAATCGAGAATGGCTACCCGCATATTCCATAGTCTTGATATATTTTATTATAAAACTTTAAAATTCTTTATTCACGGCGATGGAACAATGCCATCACAAATATGGGGAAAATCAATACCAAAAGCTTACGCATTCATACGTTTTGGTATTGATTCATTAAATTATTATGAATATAGAAGGCCTCTATTGCGTGGTTGGCAAGATATTGTAATTGATTTGAATGAGCTTACATCAATCAAGCAAGCACGAGACACATCGCGTCTTTATAATATTCAAACATTTCCTGCAACAAATGATTCGCTTGCTACATTTGTTATAAGAGGAAATCCAATATTAACTAGAGTACAATTTTTTGGATTTGGAATAGAAAATCCAAAGGAACAATTTCCAAATCAGTTATCTACAACAATGTGGGTTGATGAATTAAGATTAATAGACCCTGAGCGGCGTCAGGATTGGGCGGGAGTTGGTAATGCTACACTTAAATTAGCAGATCTGGGGGAGGTTGTTGTGAATTTCTCACATTATCAACCAAACTTTCATAAGTTAGAAAATAGGTTTGGTGATAGAATTACATCATCGAGTTGGTCTCTGACAGCAAACGGTAATTTGGAAAAATTCGCACCGAAAAGCTTTTCGCAGATGAAAGTGCCGATAACATATACACATTCTGAGCAATTTGATAATCCTGAATATGTTGCCAATAGCGATATTAATTTAAATGAAGCAGCACTGCAAGCACGTAATTCGGCTTATCAGTCAGCTATTAGCTCGGGTATGTCGGAAGCTGAAGCAAATATTTATGCCCAAAATAAAGAAAACTCAGTAAAAGCTCGTTCTCAATCTTTAAAAGTGCAAGATAGCTGGGCAATAACACAAGCTAAATTGGGTATACCTATAAATCACTGGTTAATGAAATATTCTCTAAATGCTTTATCGGTTGGATATTCATATTCTCAAGAGTATGAACGTTCACCAATATATGTCCAAAGATTTAATTGGATGTGGAAATTAAATGTCCAGTATGGGATTAATATACCCAATGTTTTATCTCTTAAACCTTTACCATGGCTTAAGGATGTTCCTGTTCTTAACATTTATAATAATTTTAAAATTAACTTCTTACCTGCTAGCTTCAGTTCGACTCTCGATTTTATGAGACGGCGTCAAACTGAACAATCACGCTATTTAGATTTTCCAAGTCCTGTATTGCGAGAATTTAATGACCAAAGGCAAGCACAATTCTCCTGGAAATTTTTTGAAGGGAGTTTTTTAAATCCACTTCTCGATTATTCATTTAATACTACAAGCACTCTTGTTCCCATTGAATTGGATGAAACAGGCAAGCAAAGAACTGGTAGCCAAATAGCAAATCAAATGTTTTTCAATCAGGGGGAGATATTAAAATTTGGAAATAATACATTGCATTCCCAAGTATTTACATTGAATATTCGACCTCAATTACCAAATATTTTAAATATCACTCGATTTGTGGATATTGCGGGAACGTACTCAACGACATATTCTTGGAATAATCCGTTGCAACCTGATTCTACAATACGAGATGTTGCAAAAACAGCGAATTTTAACAATAATATAAGAATTAACAACTCTTTGAAACTTAAATCACTTGGAAATTTCTGGTTCAAATATGACAAAAAGAAATTATCAGCAGGGCAAAAGATTGATAGTTCTAGCTCAATTTTAAAATCTATTGGAAAAGTTTTCAAAACCATTTTCTTTGACTGGGATAAAGTAGATTTTAATTTTAATCAAACTAATTCAAGCATTGACCCAGGTGTCTTTGGAGGAACAGGATTTGATAATTTTTGGTCGCGTGGCGCCACATTTAGAGGAAGCCTCGATATATTTGGTCCCTCCGTCCCATATCAATTGGGGCTTGTTTCAAATCCTCATAGCGATTTTAAAATTGCATCATCAAGCAATTTCCCTTACTTCTCGTTTCAAGTACTTGACGGTCGCAGACCTCCTAATGCAGTATTGCAGGATAATTATAGGCAACAATCTACTTTTGAAATAAAAACATCACGTGTTCTATGGCCAGGCGCTACTCTTGATATTAATTTTAAGACAGATTTAGGATACAATCGCAATCAGACAATTATTTCGGATAGTTTAGGAAATCCTCACTATACAAATATTATTGCGTTAAAAACAATCAACAGATCATATCTAACTTGTCCTTCTTTTTTTGGATTAAATCCGTTTGGAAACACAATAGAAAGTGTAGTAAATAAATATAATTCAGAAAAAGCACGGATTGAGCAAATGAATCTCGATACAAATAGCAAAAATGCTCTGCTTCAGGATGCACTATCGGCCGCATTTTACGAACAATTAAGAACTGTAAAGTTTTTCAGTGGTGATGTTGGCAAATTTTTACCAGATATTAATTGGGCATTTCGTTGGGAAGGCTTAGAAAAATGGGGATTGTGGAATGATTATTTGAAAAGAGTATCGTTGGATCATGCATATCAATCCACATATCAAGAGCAAATCCAAATGACTGATATAGGTAAATTTATTTTGGGCCAAACAGTTCAATATGCATTTTCACCCTTGATTGGTATAACAACAGCTTTTGATGAGAAAAAGGTTGGTGGCAATTTAACTGCATCATTGAGATGGAGCACTCAAAAATCTTATATGGTCAACACAGCAACTCGTAGTATGATTGCATCACAATCTACAAATGATATTACAGCACAGGCTTCATATATAATGCGCGGATTTGATTTTCCACTTCTAGGAATTAAATTAAAGAATGATTTTGAGCTTAGTTTTCTTGCTACTTTCAAAACAAATGATAATAATGCTTACAATATTTTGGATTCAACAAGTTATCAAGGGAACTCCAATAGTGGATGGACTGTAAATGGCACAAAGCAGATTATTGTTGAACCTCGAGCAAGATATTCAATAAGTAATATAGTCACAGCTTCATTATTCCTCCGATATGAAGGAACTTTCAATAAAGGAGCGGCTCAGCCTGGTTTCCATACATTCCAATTTGGTTTGGATATACGTATTGGAATATCAGGTGGTAGATAAAATTCTTCTCCTAATGACAGATTTATCATTTCATTTCCCATTATTAATTAGAACATATTTAATTAAAAAAATGTCGCATAAGATAATGAATTATCAAAAAATTTTGTTATTTAAGTAATAATCAATATTTTTGTTATTATTGATTTTACAAATATGAAAATAAGAGTTTGATGGAAACTGCAAGTTATTGGTTTGGAGTTTATAAACAGTTTCTTGATGAATTAAAAATACCAGAAGCACAAGAAGCATTAAATAAAGTACTCTTAATCGAACCAGAAAATAAAGAAGCATTATTAGAACGGTCAGATTTAAATTTTAAACTTCAGGATTTTCAAGCTGCGATTGATGATTTACAAAATATCTTAAAAATTGATCCCTCAAATGAAACTGCATTAATGAAAGTTAAATTTATCGAAGATATTCTATATATGATACGTACTGATATTTTTGAAAGCACAAACCTGTATGAACCACCTAATTCTATTTTTAACGATGGAAATCAGAAATTTAGATAATTACTAGAATATGAATACTAATTATAAGCAAGCAGGAGTTGATATCGATGCGGGGGATGAAGTTGTTCGACGCATTAAGCCATTAATAAAACAAACATATTCACAAAATGTACTTTCTGATATTGGTTTATTTGCAGGATTTTATGATGCAAAATTTCCTGAATATAAACATCCTGTACTTGTTGCAAGTACTGATGGTGTCGGAACAAAATTGAAAATTGCTTTCCAAATGGGCATACATAACACAGTTGGCCATTGTCTAGTCAATCATTGCACAAATGATATTCTTACAACGGGCGCTAAACCATTATTTTTTCTCGATTATTTAGGAACGGGCAAATTAGAGGTCAACACGGCTGAACAGATTATTTCTGGTTTTGTGGATGGATGTCTTGAAAACGAATGTGCATTAATTGGTGGCGAAACTGCAGAAATGCCCTCAATATACAATAATGGCGAATATGATGTTTCAGGCACAATAATTGGAATTGTCGAAAAAGATAAAATCATTACAGGGGCTAATATTAAAGCGGGCGATTTGCTTATCGGACTCCGGTCAAATGGATTACATACAAATGGATATTCATTAGCCCGCAAGGTATTGTTAGACAAATTCAAAATTGATGAGTATATCCCTGACTTAGGACATACTTTAGGAGAAGAACTTCTAAAAATTCATAAATCTTATCTTAAAATAATCACACCTTTACTACAAAAAGATTTAATATCAGGTATCTCACATATTACGGGTGGCGGAATTATTGGCAATACAAATCGAATTATTCCAAAAAGATATAAATTAAATATTAATTGGGGAAGTTGGGAAATTCCTCCTATATTTAAAATTATTCAAAATACAGGAAATATCGATAACGAGGAAATGAGACGAGTTTTCAATCTTGGAATAGGCTTAATAGTAATTATATCAAAAGAAAATATCAATTCTGCACTCGAATTTCTTAAAACCGAGCATCCGATTATTATTGGAGATATAATTGAGGAATGATTTTATCTCGCGAAAATATTGCAAAAGTCGTTTCTGATTTTAAGGAACAGAATAAAACCATAGTATTTACGAATGGATGCTTCGATATAATTCATTCAGGACATATTTATTATTTATCGGAAGCAAAGAAATTGGGTGATTACTTAATTGTAGGTCTCAATGCGGATGCTTCAGTAAAAAGATTAAAAGGTAAAAATAGACCAATCAATTCAGAGTTGGATAGAGCAATCGTATTAGATTGCCTTAAACCAGTCGATTTTGTTGTGCTTTTTGATGAAGATACTCCCCTATCTCTAATTCAAGAAATATCGCCTGATATTTTAGTTAAAGGTGGGGATTATAATCCTGATGAAATAGTTGGCGCAGATTTTATGAAACAAAAGAATGGAAAGGTCGTAATAATTCCATTTTTAAAAGGAAAATCAACTACTAATATTATAAAAAAAATCAAGAAGTAACTATAATGAAGAAGTATTTTATTATTTTAATTTTATTCATTTTTGAATTTTATCCTGCATTCAGCGACACTTTTAATGCTTCGGTTGATGTAAAAACTGAAGAAATAATGCCATATAAAATTTCAAATTTGCTATTTGGAGGATTTGTAGAATTTGTTACCAACGTTGTCGATTCCCCTACGGGAATTTGGGCAGAAGATTTAATGGACAGGGGATTTGATGTCTGTGTATGGGACAATTTAGAGACTTCTCAATATTGGAAAACACATAAAGAAGGAGCAGGAGAATTTAAATTTGAATTAAGATTTGAAGGATATAACCCTCAGGGATTATGTTCTCAATATATAAGTGCAAAAAACACAGCTGCAGGTTCAAGAGCGGGAGTATATCAGACAATATTTCAAAATGACACAGTAGGTATGGATTTTTACATTTATTTTCGCGGGAATTTAAATAAGAATACAAGTTATGACGGTCTCTATTTATTTATCTATGATACCACAATGACAAGAGTATTAAGGTTTTATGCACTTGGAAAACCAGATAGTATAAATTGGAAAAAATCAAGTATAAAAATATCCCCAACAAAGGGATATAACCGCGTACTTTTAATGATAGCTATTCTTGGGGATGGATGGGTAGAATTAGATGAAGCATCCTGTATGCCTTCTGATAATATCAATGGAGTGAGGAAAGAGCAATATGACTTGCTAAAGAATTGGAAACCAGGTGTGATAAGATATCCAGGAGGTGGTTTTACAAATTCGCTTGAACAAATTTGGTACAATGTAATTGGAGATATAGACAAAAGGAAAGCACTAATAGGCGGCGATAGATATCATAGAATGGATTTCGGTTATGATGAATTTATGCGATTATGCGAAGATTTAAAAATAGAGCCATATTTTTCTGTGCGTTACCATGGGTTACCAGTCGATGATCCTGCTAATTTCGTTGAATATTGTAATGGAGGTGAGAATTCTAAATGGGGCAAGATACGTGCACAAAATGGACATCCTAAACCATACAAGGTGAAATATTTTGAAATTGGAAATGAGGAATATTATTTCTATCCTTCATATGCTACAGATTATAAGGCCGTTCATGATGCAATGTTTAAAAAAGATCCAACAATTACTTTTATTTCAGGATTAGATATATGGGGTACAGAAGAGAATTTCCAAAAGGCAATGGATACAATTGGTACTATTACCCAAATAGTCACAAATCATCCATTAATTATAAATACACCTACAGACCGAGCCACAGATGAGGAATTCTATATAAGCAATTCAACAGTTGCAGCTCATACAAATTGGGCTATACTTAGATTTGAACAATGGTTAAAGAATGGCAACTATTTTCCCCGAGTGAAGCAGGGAAGTACTGAATGGGGTTATATTTATGAATTCTGGCCATGGGCACCCATTGATCGTGTTGAACCAGGGGCATCATTAGGAATTGGTATTTATACTGCAGATCAATTATTTACATTTATTAAATGCGCTAATAGTTTAGTTATGGCAAATATTACTTATGAGATGAACTTCATACGGGGTGGATACAATAAATATACAAACCAAAGAGTTATTTTCGGAACCCCTTCATATCACGTAATGGCTATGATGTCCAATCACTTCGGTCAAGATGTGTTTACTACAAATGTAAGTTCACCACTCATACAAATACGGCCAATTGATGGGTTATTTAATGCCAATAATTACCCTTGGGTTGATGCAATCACAAATGGTAATAAAGATACTCTATTTGTGTATATTATTAATAAGCATCCGAATGATTCTGCAATTGTTAAGCTAAATATTGATAAAATTTCTCGATATGATTCTTTGGATGTTTATCAACTTGCAAGCAAAAGCTACTTGGATGCAAATACTTGTGAAGAGCCTAATTTTGTAGTACCTAAAACATATAGCTGGGCTGTTTCGGATTCTTATACATTACCACCTCATTCATTTACAATATTAGCAGTACCAAGAAATTATAAACATACTGAGGATACTACATTAGTACCAGGGATAATATCATTCAATGTCTATCCCAATCCTGCTAATAATTATATTAATGTCAAATTTGAGTCACCTAATTCTTTATTAGCACGCATAGAAGTAGTCGACCTACTGGGAAATGTTGTGATTTCACAAAATCTTAACCCAATAGAATCTAATAATGTGATTGACATTTCATTACTACCTGCGGGTGTTTACTTTTTAAGGGTAAGTTGCGAGTCAAAAATTTATAATACAAGAATTGTTAAGGTCTAGAAAATTTAAATGGATATAGAAAATAGAATTTTGTCTTTCCCTCAAAGCTAAATTCAACAGCAGGGGCAGGAAATTTAAAATAGTTAAGCGTTTGCTTGAACCAATTCCAAATTGGTGGTCCATCGGGAAGCATTTTTACAAAATCATAATCTAATGCAATTATAATTTTACGATTACCCCATACATCATTATTAATTGGAGTTGAAATATTTGGATTGCAATTACCATTTCCTGGATTACACATACTATAAGCAGCATATCCAACGCTAATTTGTAACCAGCTAGGTAAAAAGTCTCTTACAGCACCACCAAAGATATTTCTAATATTTATTGAAATCCAGAAATTTTGCGCTGAATAATTATCTATAAATGATTCATGGGGAATTCTATCCTTTTCCCCTATCCATTTAGGATTTACATAAGAATATTTTGGTGTGAAATTTTGCAAAAAGGGGACATATTTCTGAGCAACAAAAAAAGCTGAGCCAACAACATCAGAATAAAAATCAGTTGGTGAAAATCCCCAATCAACACTCATTCCATCAAGAATTTCAACATACGTCTGATAAGATAAGCCTAGAACACCCCCAAAAATATTTGATATATCATAGGAAAATCCACAATCCAATAATGCTTCGTTAAAAATGCCACCTATTAAATATGAACCATAAAAATGGCCAAACTTATCGACCCATAAAGCGTATTGTATATCCTCAGCAAAATGGAACTTACCAACCCTCTTCCAAATTGAATTTTGTTGAAGTTCGTGCTGAACGATGAAAATACCTAATGTCGTTGCACCAACAATGGCAGTGTTTAATGGTTTTATATGTGTATATTTCAGGGGCAATTCCCCCGTAATTGTATAACGTGGGCCATCAGCATATATAAATTCTTCTTTTGTAATATGAATATTATATCTGTTTTCCTTGTTTAAAGTATCTTGTAGAATTAATAAAGAATCATTATTTGCAGTTCTATTTTCTAAAGAAAAATTGAAATTTATAGAATTTCGAAAATTTTCAAATTCATTATTATTCTTTAATTTAATTATATTTAGTAAATTTGTAAAGGTTATATTATTGATTTTTTCATTTGCAATTAATAAGTTGAAATTGAAGGACAAAATAATGATTACAACTATTTTTCGGAATTTTTTCATATAATTTTACAAAATTAGCAATATTTGAAGAAGTAAAATGGCAAATATTTCTGATATATTGAAATCTGCAAGAGAGAAAGCAAATCTTAGCATTGAAGATTTAAGCGAGCAAACAAAAATTCGCCCCAATATTATCGCGTCAATAGAAAACAATGATTTTTCTAATTTCCAAGCAGTCTATTTAAAAGCATATATCAGAAATCTTGCAAAAGAACTGCAAATTGAAAATGATCCTGCATATATAGCTGCTTATCAAGAATTTATTAATGAATTAAAAACCTCAAAATCAGCTGATATACCTTCGTCTTCAACACCAATCAATAAAATCACGATAAGCGACCTACCCGAGTATGAAACTGAATATGTTAGTAGCAAAAACGAAAAAATTTCACGTTTTTCTCCAATTATTAATACAAATTTACTTATTTATTCAGGGATTGTTATATTTGTTATCGTTGTATTATTTATAACATTTTCTCCATTCCATAAATCAAAAACAACTGATAATAAAAATACTAACGCTCAAAATGAGGAAAAGGCCAGCCTTGTTATTAAAAATAATAATGAGGAATCTCTTATTAATTATTTCAAAGGTTCTGATAGCTTGATTTTAAAGGCAAATGTCACTGATTCTGTATGGATAAATATTACAATAGATAGTACAAAAAGGTCAAATACTATACTTCTACCGAATAAAGAATATGAATGGAGAGCAGCAAAAAGTTTTTTAATCACTCACGGAAATGCAGGAAATATCAAATTTTTCCTAAATGGTAAAGAACTTGAACCATTTGCAAAGCCAGGTTATATTGCAAAAAATGTAAGAATCACAAAAGAAGGTATTGTTATATCTCAAATTGATTCATTGTCAAAAATGAAGGCGAAAAAGAAGCAAACCACTACAGAACCACCAATTCGTTCAATTGAGCCAACAGAGATTGAACCTGTCAAACCAATACTAAAATAATATAAATATCCCTAATTATTTTCCACTTAATATAATATCGTGTAATCGAATAACGCCAATTGGTTTATTTGAATCATCCACAACAGGCAATACATTTATTTGGCTTTCCCGATTTTCCATAATAGATAATGCAACGTCAAGATAAATATCTTCGTGAACAGTAATTGGTTGTTGATTCATAATATCGATTACTTTGATATTTTTGATTTCATCGAATTTCTGTAAAGTGCGACGGACATCACCATCTGTAATGATGCCAACCAGTTTTCCGATGGAATTAATCACCAAAACGCATCCCAGTTTCTTTTTCGATATTTCAATAATCGCATCCTTGAAAAATGCTTTATCATTAATTATTGGAATATTACTATTTGTGTGCATTATATCTTTCACTTGAAGGGTGAGAGTTTTTCCAATAGTGCCTAGGGGATGAGTACGGGAAAAATCTTTAAGTGTAACTTTTGATAAAAGTGCAGCAGCAATAGCAAGCGCATCCCCAATAACAAGTGCGACAGTCGTACTTGAAGTAGGGGCAATACCAAACGGGCAAGCTTCACGTTCAATTGCTGCCTCCAGGACTATATCAGAATTCGCACCAAGATAAGATTTTGTATTAGTAATAATCGAAATAATCTTTGCATTACGAGATTTAATGAACGGGACAAGGCGAACAATTTCATCCGTGCTTCCACTTTTGGAAACAAATATTACAACATCATTTTTCTGGATAATGCCTATATCACCATGTAATGCTTCAACAGGATGCAAAAACACTGCTGATAAATTATAACTTGATAGAGTTGCAGCAATTTTTTTTGCAATTAAGCCAGATTTGCCAATACCCGATAGAATTACTTTATTTGAATTAGCAATTAGTTCAGCAGCGAATTGATAATTTTCACCAATTTTTGATTTTGCCATAATTAATGACTTAATTTCAATGTCAAAAACATCAGCAAAATCTTGCATTAATTTTGAATCTTCCATTAATGCAAATTAAGGAAATTTTGCTAATCATCAACCAGGAGGCCAACCGAACTCACGCCCACCTAAAAGATGCAAATGTAGATGAAATACTGTTTGCCCACCATCATCGTTTACATTTAAAACAAGTCTGTATCCTTTCTCATCAACCCCAAAATGTTTCGCAAGATTTTTTGCAAGTAGCAACATTTCTCCAAGTAATTGTTTATGGCTATCTGAAGCATCATTCAAAGTTGGTATATTTTCTTTGGGAATTATTAATAGATGCAAAGGTGCTTGCGGATTTACATCATTAATAGCAATAAACTTGTCATCTTCATAAGCAATTTTTGCAGGAATTTCTTTTCGGATAATTTTGTCAAAAATAGTATCATCCATAATTTATACCATAAAAAATTAATTAACTTTCAAAAAAATGCTCCCTGTCTGATGTTAATCGAAACAGGGAGCAATAATTTAAGTCAATGCCTTAAGTTATTATCTAACTAAAGTCATTTTTCCTGTTAATATATCTGAGCCTGATGTTAAGCGATAAATATAGGTTCCGCTTGGAACTAATTGATCTTTTTGATCTTTACCTTCCCAGTAGTATTCATAAGTAGAAGGATCAAGTTCAGCATCTGCAATAGTTCTAACAACATTGCCATAAATATCTATAACATCGAGACTAACGTGTTGTTTAGTAGCCAAAGTAAATGAAATTTTTGTAAATCCATTGAATGGGTTAGGTGAATTTGGCATAAGAATAATCTTGTCATTACCTATATATGTTACGCGAACAGGATCGGTTGCTGAGCAAGATTGCAAACCATCTTTATCTACTTGACGCAAGCGATATTCATAAGTATGATTCAACAACAAATCTTTATCAACATAATTATATCGTTGTTTAATTGTAGTTGTGCCTTTACCCGATACAAAATTGATTTCTGACCAATTTTGATTCTGGTCGGCAGTAATATCGCGTTTTTCGATATAGAAGCCAAGATTATTTGTTTCTGATGAAGTTTCCCATATCAAATCAACTGCACCTTTTCTAACTTCAGCATTAAAATATGACAATTCGATTGGAATATCATCACTGCACCACTGGTATTCTTCTTTATTCTGTCCATATTCGCGAGAGCCAAAATATGGTCTATGCATAGGAATCCACGAGCCATTTGAAAATGTCTTTGTTCTGCATGGATCATAAACTCTTCCCACATGGTCCAAATGCGGATAGCCAGGATTGCCTAATGGTGGAGTCATTTGATACCAATTACCTGATAAGAAAAGATTCTCATACATAAAGAAATTAGCATTAACTCTTTGATTCTGATTATTTTTAACTCTGAAATTCTTATCAAGATTAAGATAGTTTGCTGCTGTTCCTAAGATTAGATCAGGAGTAATGGACAGATTAATAATTCTCGTACCCATACGTGAAGCTTTTGCACCAAGTTCAAGACCTGTTTCGCCAAGTTGTGCTATAACTGCCCAATATGAACCTGGAGCTAATTCGACAGGTTTTGGAAATTGCATTCTGATATATTGTTCGGCACCAAGCAAATTGCCATACATACGTTGTGTTTGCCAGTGTGTGCCTGCTACTATACTTTGCGGTTTACCACCAACATCTGTAAAAACTAATACTTGAATAGGATCTGGGGATAAGCTTAGTTGAGTAAAGTAAGTTTCGAAACCACGCAAGCTATCTTTATTCAGCACATTAAATCTTATCGCAAAGGAGCCAGAACCACCATAACCTGCTGTTGAGCCAGCTTCAAGTTGTTCACGATTAGCGTCAAAGTTTTGAGGAGCATCAAATGAACCTTGACCAGTGAAATTATATCCTGGCAAAGTCAAACCACGCCCTGCTCTAACCATTGAACCTACATCACTTGTTGTATTTGTAACAACTGGATCATAAGCATAAGATTCGCCAAATTGTAATGGGAAAATTGTAAAGTTTGTATCATTAATAGTATTCATATCTTTTTCTTGCATCATTACAATTGCTTGAATATAATAGTAGCTCAAATCAGCCGTTTGAGATTTCCTTGCGTTCCAGGCAGGCATTGGCACATCCAACGACATACCACCAACGAAATTGCCAATATTTTCAATTCTACAGTATATAGGATCATTTTCATGATTCCCTTTAGCATCGCTTCTGAATACTTTTACTTTTACAGCAACGTTAGCAGCGTTAATTTTACTATTATTACTAACGGTTACCTTAATAGGAATATTAGTAGCTTGGCTTGCAGGAGCCATTGTATACGGCCAGACTAAGTTAATTGAATTTACTTCAATATCTGGAACCTCTTTTGGAATAGTTATATAAATATTATCGACTAGAAAATCATCATAATCATCATTAATGCACCCTATACCTTTTAGATTATTTTGTGCATAAACATGAAGCCTAAACCTGAAATTTTTAGCTCCTTCGTTTTTCCATCTAATAAATGTATCAGGAATAGTTACAAAATACTTTTTAAACTCGTGGTCAATACCATCGTCGAATTCGCTTGCACGTAATCCATTTATTTTATTAGTGCCCGGATCTTCTTTTGCAAGAGCTGAATCTTTATCTGTTTCAAGGAAGCCAATTCGATAGCCACCACCGCCAAAAATATTAATTGCAGCAATATCCTTGACAGGAGCTGCTCCACCTCGTCGTGGATGGACACTCCAATTTGCTTGAGGAATATTAGTAATGCCATTTAATCCATCATCGCTTGGTAAAGCAAATTCAACTGAAAGTACATCTGGATTTGGATTATATGTATATGCATTTAAATAATTGCCTTGTGAAAATATTCGAGCCTCGGGTCCTATTTGTTGTTTATCGCACCAACCACGTGGCCAATCGGCTTGCTTGAGTGTTCGTTGAACAGAAACAGATAAAATAGAATTAAATTGTCCAATCATATTGATTGGGAAAGATCGCACTTCATCGCCATTTCCTTCTCGATTAGTAATAGTCGCCGGATTAGGTTCACCACCCGTCAAGGTCACCCTGTTCATTTTGATTACAGGAGAAAAAAGATAATTATTGGTATAGGTGATATTTTTCAGATGACCATTCTCATCATATTCAGCTTCATAAGCTGATTGAAATTTGCCTCGTGGTGGTAATGGATTCTCGCAATTTACCTCTCCATCAACCATTTCTGCATTAATATTTACCCATTTCCATACTGATGGCATATTAACTCCATAAACATTATGGAACTCAGTCCCATCATAATTGAAATCAGGCAAACGTCTCAGCACAAATAAATCAACAGAAAATTCATCGTCAAATGGCCATGCATCATAAAGAGTTGTATTATCAGGTTTGTAAGGTTCACCTGTAGTATATGCTCGCAATCTCCCTATATGTTGTGGTATAAATTCATTAGGTTCAAATGGTGGGAAATATACTTGCACGAATCTATATGAAGGAATTCCTTTATAACCCGTCCCTGCAAAATTAGTTTCAGGCACAATAGTATAAGTAGAACCTGATTTAGTTACAGATTGAGCAAGATAAACTCTCACNTGTGGTTCACCTTGACATAAAGCTCTTTGAGNAGGATCANTACTATTGCCTACTAANAAGCAATTTTNGTCAATTGGAACTAAACGATTATATACATTTTTTTGTGTAACTTGATTTTCAATTCTGAATCTTACACGGAAGTTAAGTTCTTGCTCAGTGAAATTCACTCCATTAGGACCTTGGATATCGTTTGTCAGATTTTGAACTAATGCAACAGGTTGAATTGCACCTATTCTTGGCACACCTGCAAAAAGTTCATAATTAGATGCATCTTTAATTAGAACTGGATATTGGTCAAGATCGATATTTAAATCTGTCGAGCTACGAACCATATATTGAACAGTTGCTGCACGCAGTACATTTTTAAATTGCTTGAAAAGAATAATTTGACCACTTTGTGGGGTTAAAACTTCCGTTAGCCAGTGGTCAAAATAAACAGAATATTGTTGATATTCAGCGGCCCAGGGATAGAAGTATTGTGGAGTTCCGACTTTTGGTGGATAATTGTTTGGGTCATTCGGATTAGGAGCAGGAACACCTGTAGGATAATTTACATGCCTTGCCCATCCTGAAACACCACAAATTGAATTTCTTCTGATAACCGAAAATGCATCATCAGGCCTATAACCCATAGTAAACTGACCAACAACCTGTGGAAATAAAATTGTTACACTACTATCTTTACCATCTAATACAATTTGGGAATTGAAATATGGGAAATCACCATCGATAACAGGGCGCTTACCAAGAGCTTCGTTATAAGTACCGTAATGATATAAACTAAGGTTTCTTACGGGAGTCATATTGACAACGTAAATGATTAACTTATCGTTCGAAATTGAGCGTTTGAAGTATGCTTTGCCCCAATCATCTGTCTTTTTATTTGTTGCGCTAAATTGAGATAGTTCCATATCTCCCCATGCAAAAGCAATAAGAGCTTGTTTCAAGCTAGAATTTAGTGAATTAAAGCTTTTGCCTCTTGCTCTAATACCATCAAGATGCTTAGATGGTCCCGTGGTGGGTGGAGCTTCGGTAATTCTTGCTGGATCAAGCCCCAATACAGAGTGAGTATAACCAAAATCATCGCGAACGAAATCGCCTGTACCTAAACCCCCACCGTTATCATCAAAATTTCTGCATCGAGTGCATCCAATTATTGGATCGTTTGCTGTAATAAACCAATCCATACTCATAGGATCATAAGCAGACATTGCACCTGTAGGAACAGTACGATTGCCTTGGGCATCATAGAAATAACGACGGTTTGTTAAAGCTATAACACCATTAGTGGAAACATAGAAGCTATCATATCGAATGCCATTAAAATAGAATCCACCTGCAATACTAATAGGCATTGGACCCGCATAAGCATCATCGGTGGAATCAAGCATTCCATCGCCACTTATATTTGGGTCAAAGAAATCAACCGGTTGGTCATTTACATTCGCATTATTACGAAAATAAGGATGACCATCTGCCTTATACTCTTGCCAATGTTCCTTTGGTAATATCCTTGGACCTGGTAGAATTCTTGTCCATAATCCAGGTTCAACTAATGTGTCGACAAAAGCTTGTTTGATGTTCCAAGTAGTCCTCCCACCCTGTTTAAAAATTGGAGGGATTGATTCATCAACATCAATCCAATAATAACCTGTTGATATAGCGGGACTTGTTCTTGGATTATTTGTCTCGTTAAAAGGTTGTGGAAAGCTTGAATTTACAGGAGGAAAGTTTGGAACACTGAACGTACTTTTATACAATAATTGGTCTTCTTCTTTTTTGCTCTTCTTATCCTCTGCCAAAGCGAAGATCGTACTTGCAAATAATGAGACCATTGCCAGTATTAAGAATACCTTCTTCATTTTGAAAAATCCTTTGATTTAATAAAACATATTTTAATTGTTTTTTTCATATTTACATTTTCTAAAATTCTAAAATAACAAATATTTATCAAATAGAAATAATTATCTTTTAAATCTCCATCCTTTATCTATATTTTCAAAAACCCACGCTACAATTTTCCCTTCATTAAAAGTATCGAAATTCTCCCAATATTGCTTTGTGTAAACAAATCTTGAGCTCGTATTCATTGGGTCTTTTGAATTTGCATCATCCATAATCATTTTAATTAATGATTTCCATTCATCAAAATTCTTCGGTCGTAAATCGATCCAGCCCTCATTACACCATTTTTCAATATTCTCCTCTGTCAATGGTAAGGATGTTTCTGTTTTATGCACGGGAATTTTTATATCTTTTCCCCTTAAATATTTTTTACCATCAGAAAGCAATATAACAAGCCCGACAGAAAGCATTTCTGAACGAATTTTTTCATTCTGCTTAATGTATTCCTCAGCTTTTTTGGATAATTCTATAGAATCACTGGAAAGTAGATTGTACATTGAACCGCAAATATGCTTAATGATATTAGCTTCAAAAAGTAATTTAGCTAATCTTGGTGGTCCTAGCTGCTCAAAAGCTAGACTTTCCACATCATTTTCTAATTCTAATTTCTTTAATTGTTCGAGGGCAGAGCTCCGTAATACACCAGCTCTGTAAGTAGGTCCTAGAGTAGCAGCGTCCAAAGCTTGAATAACATCATGGCCCGTATTACCACCCCTGATTTCATAAACTAGATATGTTGCGATTTCTTCAGGTGTTACTAATTCCATTTGTCCAAGTGAACTGATGGTTTCAAATTCTGCACGAGAAAATATACCATTTTCACCCGTGTCAATAAATACAGATTTATAATTATCAGGTAGATCTCTAATTGAAGTAAAATCATCAAAAACAAGGTTGCCACTAGCTTCTTTTGCCGATGATAGATCCATATCCACTAATTTAATAGTTTTGCCTTTTCTTAATACTTCTTCATAAGCAATCTTTTTCCATGCTATTGCTGCGGTAGGTTTGATTTCCTTTACAATTGGACCCCCGGGTGTTCGAGCTAATAAAAATAGAAGCAAGGAATGAGCTCCACCAACCGCAGTCTTAGATAAAAGTACACGTGACGGTCTTTCCTCGCTATGTGTATATGGAATATTAAATCCCATTCCACCTGTGCCACTTGTTCCAATCTTGAAATACATTTTTACTTTTGCATCAATCAATGCATTATATATTATTTGGACATGGCGTATTAACTGTGGAATATATGTGCTTGCAATAATCTTTTCTGCTAAACTTTCTTCGATTTCACCTGATTCCATTTGCTTTATCGCTTTTGCTGTTGTGCTATATATATCCATATATGCAATACCGGTTGCAGTATTAATGCAATCAATAACTATATCAGGCTTATTCTCAATAATCATTGAATATAATGAAGAATTTTTGAGAATTTTCTCATCAAGCTCCAAAAATATATCGCTTATAAATGCTTGTCTATTAGCTGAATCATCTAATATTTTATTGAAATCCTCATCTTTCCATTCCTTTCGAACAAAAATATTCCCCCATTCGGGTTTGAATTTTGTGGATGAATTTGGATATTCTTTTTCTAAATTCGCAACATCTTGTTCCGCCTCGCTTTGACGCAATGATGATATAATTATCTCCTTGGGAGAATATTTCATCAATTCATTTGCAACAGCAGAACCAACCAATCCCCATCCACCAAGTAGTAATATTTTTTTGCCTTCAATTTCCATAATTTTTCTTTTACAATTTTGTCAATTTTAAAACTCTCAATTTAGCAATTTTTAAACATTTAATGAACATTGTGATAAAATTTTTTTGTTTTTCCACTTTTTCAAAATTGTAAATTTAGTTAACTATAAGACAATCAAAAATTGAAAAAGTTACACTTTTTTGGGAAAAAATTAAATATTTTTTCTATTATTTTTTCCAAAATTTTACAAGTATTTAGTTTTATTATACTTACCATTTTTATAAAATAAATTAATTATTATTAATTATTGAAAAAAATGGCTATTTTTTTACTCAATTTTCAATTTTTTTGATAGAAAAATTTTCGCTTTAGTATAGAATTATCTATAAAAATTAAATTTAATCCTGATTTTGATTCGTCGGAATTAAAATTTAATGCCTTTTCATAAATAGATTTATCAATATAAATTCTGTTTAAACTAGAATTTTTCTTTAGGAAATTATATAATCCATAATCTCTCCTAATATTATTTGTATCTTCTATATTTGAAATAATAACATAATCATTTTGTTGAGTATTTCTACGGATTTGCAGCATTGATAATCCTTCCCGCTGATAATATTTCATCGAGGGAAATTTTTCTGAAAATACAGGTATAATCATTAACATAGAAACACAGCTTACAACAAATCTAAATGCAATTTGCTGTTTAGATTTTGATAAAAATAAATAAATTAGAAAAAATGAAATAAAAATTGATAATGGAAAAATCGATTCACTTGTTAAATGCGAGAATGGAATTTTTGCAGCATAGCTTGTGATTATTTCTGAAATTTCAATAAGTAATTGTGATGAATTTGCAATTAATTGAGCAAATGGAAAATAAATAAACGAGATCACAATCGAAATCAAAGCAAAAATTTGCGCTCCTACCATCAATGGAATTGAAACAAGACTTGCTAATGGGGAAATAATCGAAAATATATTAAAATAATAAGCAACAATTGGCGAAACCACAGCGCTCGATGAAAAGGTCATTGTTAATGAATTGACAACAAACTTATTTAAGGCATTTTCTTTCTTGAAAAATTGTTTGAAAAAATTCTTAATTGGTTCAAAAAATATTGTAATCCCAATAATTGCGCCCATTGACATTTGAAATCCTGTATCTAAAGCCATTGCTGGGGATAATATTAACAAGAATACAGCTGTTGTCGATACAATGTTCAAAGCTATGGCGGGTCTTTGCACCGTTTTAGCAAGTA
>Ga0067045_1027792_pt1 | contig 60237 bp, 57 predicted proteins | sample TerdegcTABiofilm_FD_59184 | JGI IMG/M metagenome (GOLD analysis project Ga0067045, IMG submission 59184) | Combined Assembly of (Gp0054472, Gp0054536) Wastewater bioreactor microbial communities from Singapore -Terephthalate degrading...
ATTGGCGGAGCTGACGGGAGTCGAACCCGCGATCTCCTGCGTGACAGGCAGGCATGTTAGGCCACTACACCACAGCTCCATTCCCTGCTACGATACTTCTTAAATTAGTACCACAATTCATTGACATTGTTTAGTATAACGAAATTGTTGATTGAAGTCAAATACATTTTTCGTAAATATCTATTTTTTTATAAACAAGCATACCGGCATGCTTAAAAATCCGGCGGCCCGGCAAACGACAGGATGGTCTCCCTGACAAGCTTTGCAGCAAGAAGAGCGGTTTGCTCGGATATATCATACACCGGGCTGACCTCTACCAAATCGAAGCCTATAACATTTAATCCACTCAGCAAGTGGATAGCTTTAATAATTTCCCTGGATGTACAGCCACCGGGTTCGGCAGCCCCGGTACCGGGAGCATAAGCCGGATCTACCACGTCGATATCCAATGATACATAAACCGGCCTGTCACCAAACTGTGGAACAACTTCTTGCAGCGGGGCGATAATCTCATTAATATACAGGTTGGTATTCTCGCGGGCAAAAGCAAATTCTTCCCTGGTACCGGAGCGAACGCCAAACTGATAGAGATTTTTACCGCCGACAACTTCTATAACTTTTCGCATTACCGTAGCATGTGAATACTCTTCGCCGAGGTATTCATCTCTAAGATCCGCGTGAGCGTCAAAAACCACCACAGCCACGTCCGGGTAGAATCTTACAACCTCTCTGAGCACAGCCAGGCTGATCAAATGTTCACCACCGAGCACCAGCGGATACTTGCCATCACGTAATATCTCAGCAATCACCTTGCTGATACGGTACAAACTCTCCTGAATGTTTCCATGCGGCAGAGAAATATCCCCCGCGTCGTAAAAACGGTAATCACTCAAATCCTTGTCCAGATAGACGCTATACTCTTCCAGTCCGTGCGATACCCTGCGAATTTGTTGCGGACCAAAGCGTGTACCCGGTCTAAAGCTCACCGTAAGATCCATAGGAGCCCCTATCAGTACCAGTCCGGCCTGCTCGTAGTTATCCGTGCATCCTATAAATCCAGTATATTTCTCCACCAGGTCCAGCAATCTTTCCCCCTCCTACTATTCCAATAATTGTTTTACAAAAGGAGGCAAAATAAAGCAACTACTGTGAATCGCCGGGCTGTAATACTTTGTATCCATATCTTTAATCTTTTTTATATCCACATTTAGAGGATCGTATTTTTTTGAACCCATAGTGAATGTCCACAGCCCGCCGGGGTAAGTGGGCACATTAGCCAGAAAAAGACGAGTTACCGGGAATATACCAGATACATCACTGTAAATTCTTCGGATCAAACTACTGTTAAAAAAAGGAGATTCAGTCTGAGCGACAAAAATACCGTCTTCATTTAGCGAATCAAAGATATCCCGGTAAAAAGCGGCGCTAAAAAGCCCTTCTGCCGGTCCAACCGGATCCGTGGAGTCAATAATAATTAAATCATAGCTTTTCTTGTTATTTTTAACATGTTTGATCCCGTCGTCGATAATAATTTCAACTTTGTGGTGGTCCAAGGCGCAACTGATTTCAGGCAGGTATTTTTTTGAAGCCTCAATCACCGCACCGTCGATTTCACAATGGACAACATTTTCAACCCGCTGATGTTTGACAACCTCCCGTACCGCTCCCCCGTCGCCGCCGCCGATTATAAGAACTTTTGCCGGTTTAACATGAGTGTTTAAGGCTACGTGAGTAATCATTTCGTGATAGATAAATTCATCTTTGACTGTGGTCTGAATGACATCGTCCAGAACCAGCATCCGGCCGAATTCCACTGTGTCAAGCACCGCTAACTCTTGATATGGTGTTTTTTCCTGGTGGATGGTGCGCAACACCCGGCAGGAGATAACCATGTCATTTGTCTGGTATTCTTTAAACCATAAGTCCAAAATCGGCACCTCCATCAATCGAAGTATTACAATCTAAATTTAATACCAAAGGGGCACGGCAGCCAGGGCACAACCGATCTTTTCCACGCGGTGTTCCACGGCGGCAATTTTGGTTCCAACTAATTCCATATCTCTGGCTTCAAATGCTTCTAACAACATGTTTTCTATTTTTGTTTCCGCTTCTGCCTTGCTGCACTTGCCTGAGAACTCCATTATAACTCCAAAAGAATCCTTTGAAAAGCCCACACCGACTGCGGCTGCAATCAACTCGCCAGGAACGTCACTGATGATAAATCCGTAAGCCGTGGGTACAAGCGATCCAGGAGGTATTACCATCTCTGGACAATATTGCACTCCCGGAGGCAAGATACTTGACACCCGCATTAAGTTCAGGTTGCCAATTCTTCCCTTTAACAAGGCGTTATCAAATGCAGTTAAGTGACTTTTCCCTTCCGAACTGCCAGCGGTCACAAAAAATTTCTTGGGAGTCGGCAGCATTTCACATACCTCCGTAATCAATTATTTAGCTGTCATGGAACGCACGGTTGTACATTACTACGTTTATTATCCAAATCCGGTATTGTTGCAAACATACAATATTATATCAAAACTCAAAAAAAAATGAACCAATGTTTTATTGTTTTTAAAAAAATTAATCCCTTCCCGCAAACAGAGTATAAAATCCATTCAACGTGACAGCATAAGGATGGTGGAACAATATTTGATAGGAGGGATTTAATTTGCTAAAAACTGTAGTTGGGTTATTCAACTCAAGGGATCAGGCGGAAAAAGCTGTCTCAGCTTTGCGCGGACGTGGTTTTTACGAAGAAATATCAGTACTCGCAGCCGATAAAAGCAAAGCCGGCGGCACAGAAAGAAACCTCGAGGCTGCCGGCGGCAGTGTTGCCTCCGGAGTCAGCACAGGCGGGGTGTTGGGCGGCCTGGCCGGTTTAGCCATGGGCGCGGGCGCGCTGGTCATTCCGGGGATCGGACCGATCCTTGCCGCGGGGCCTATTGCCGGGCTACTGTCGGGCGCAGCCACAGGAGGAATAGCAGGCGGCCTGATTGACTGGGGTATTCCGGCCGAACGCGGCAAATATTATGAAGGAAAGGTTAAGGAAGGTAAAATCCTGGCTTCCGTTCGCACAGATGAAACGAAAATTAACGACGCGGCCGGAATCATGCGCAATAACGGCGCTCAGGACGTGGAAACTCACTAGTATTGTAACCGTAATAAACTTTGTGGGACGTATAATTCAGGGCGTGAACCGTATTAATGCGCCTTGCCGTACACGTCCCATTTATTTTCTACTATTCTCGTCCAACAACCTAAAGTATATATCCCGGTAGATCATTGCATCTTCCGCCTGCCGTTCATCTGATTCACAAATAATAGTTGGTGTCAAGTTCCTCTCCACTAATAACTCGGCGAGCGGGGTGAAATCCGGACCGCAATCATTATCCAGAGTTGTCCGGTGTTTCTTTTCACCAGCCTCGGTAAACTCAACCGGGCTGAAATGAATATGAAGATTTTGCAGGTAAAACAGTCCAAGCCTTTTCTCAATACACTCCAGTAACGCGGCAAAGGAAGCCTTATCTGTCAAACCACCACCGGTGACCGCATGGATGTGCCCGAAGTCAACGGCAGGTCTGAGTTGCTCTCCCAATTCACACAACTCCAGCACTTCGTCCAGCGTACCAAGCTGATTCTTTTTACCCATCGTCTCAGGTGCCAGAATAATGCCGGAAAGTCCCTCGTCTTTCACCTCTGCCAAAATCTCCTTTAAAAACTTCTTTGCCCTGACCAGGATCTCTTTGCGGTTACCATCACTCGCCGCCCCCGGGTGGAATACTACTATCCCGGCTCCCATCGCCCGTGCAACTCTCAATGTTTTTAACAAGTGACCCTTAGTCTTGACTTGTATTTCCGGGTCTGTAGTGCTCAAGTTTATATAATAGGGAGCGTGTACACTCATTTGTATTCCATGTTCCACAGCCAGTTTGCCCAATCGTCCGGCCATTTCCTCACCGATATGCACACCCCGGCTGCACTGGTATTCATAAGCGTTTAAACCGTGTTTTTTCAGCCATTCCGGCATTTCCAGGGAAGATTTATGCCTCTCCGCGTAAAAAGAAGCAGAAGCTCCAGCCGGTCCGAAGCGAATGCTCATTTAACCAACCCTCTTTTCTAAATAATAGATTCATTATAACTCTACTGGTACAAAAAATGAATAATTAAATTTATAACCATTAATGGAGGTTTTTAACATTTTATACAGAAGATTAACAGTTAACAACTCTGCGAGGTGGTATTTTGCGAAAACTAATCTTTCGTAAGCCGATATTAACTTCAATCGCGCTCGTTTTTTTGTCGTCAGTCTTATTTTTGGCTCTTTCCGGTATTCTACCTTTTGCCGGATATCCTATGGCACAGGGAAGCGATACATTGGTTTACGCCAGAAGCGGGGATTCCGTTACCCTGGACCCGGCGATGGCACAGGATGAGGAGTCAAATAAGGTAATTTGTAATATTTATGAAGGCCTTGTCCGTTTCAAGCCGGGTACAACAGAAATAGAACCCTGCCTGGCTGAAGACTGGCAAGTATCGGCGGACGGCCAGGAATGGACCTTTTATCTAAGAAAAAACGTTAAATTTCACGACGGAACACCTTTTAATTCAGAAGCGGTGCAATTCAACGTTGAAAGGCAGATGCCGCCCGAACGTACGGAAAACATGGCTTACTCTTCTTTTGTTTTCGGGATGGTTGAAAAAGTAAAAATAATAAACTCTCATACGATCAAATTTTATTTAAAATACCCTTATACACCTTTTCTAAACAACTTGGCCATGCCCGCGGCGGCGCCCATAATCAGTCCCACCGCCGCTTCAGCGTCCGGAGGCAACCTTAGTTCCAATCCTGTGGGAACAGGGCCGTTTAAGTTCAGCAGTTGGGATAAAGGTAAAAAACTAATCTTAGACACAAACCTTGAATACTGGGGAAAACAGCCTCAATGCAAGCGACTTATATTTACGGTTATTAAAAACAGCAGGTTAAGGTCATTGGCTTTAAAAATGCGTTTAGCTGATATTATTGACAGAATTAATCCTCACGATGCACGCTTATTAAAACAAAGCGGTTATTCAATAATAGAAAAACCAGGCTTGGATCTAAGTTACCTCGGTTTTTTTACAGACAAGGAGCCTTTCGACAATCCTGATATCAGGCGGGCAGTAAGTATGTCCATTGACAGGGAGCAAATCATTGCGAGTTTGTTTCAATCGTGGTCATATACCGCAAACGGACCTTTACCACCCGGCGTTCTTGGCTACGACCCGAACATTCGTCCACTCCCGTACGACCCCGTCGGCGCCAGGGAATTGCTCGCCCGCAACGGATTGGCGAAAGGCATGAAAATAACAATTATTACCTACTCAAACCCCAGGGTGTATAATCCCGCGGGAGGAGAAAAACTGGCCGCGGCAATCCGGGCTGATTTGGCAACGGTAGGTATTGACGCAGAAATAAAAACATTTCCATGGCGGCAATATAAAGAAGCATTATACAGAAAAGAAGGGCACGCCTTTCTTTATGGCTGGATCAGTGATAACGGGGATCCTGATAACTTCCTGTATACCTTGTTGTCATCATCACAAATCGAAAGCGGCCTAAATACCGCCCGTTACCGTAACAATGAGGTTGACCTGCTTCTGGTAAAAGCGCAACAAGAGCAAGACCCTCAACAGCGAGAGGAACTGTATCGCAAAGCTGTGAGAATTATTATCCAAGACGCACCATGGGTATTTCTTAACAGCAGTCTCAATCTGGCTGCGACATCACCAAAAATAGAAGGTTTTTTCCTGTTAACAGGGTTTCACCCATTAAATACTGTTATAAAAAGAGAATAAACCTGATTAACAACAATAGCTGGATCAACCGGGGTTTTTTACACCATAAACTACCAGTAATAACCTGCTGTATAAAGTAGAATAATATTCGCTAAAGGCAGGTTAAGCCTAAATCTAGCAAGGAGGAAGGACAATGGATCAAATTTACCAACTCCAAAGACAGATTCAGGATTTGCGGCAAGAAGTAAATACTATCAGTCAGGTCGCAGGACAGTTACAACGTTCGGAGGCCAACAACGCAGCACAGCTTCAGCAAATGAGCCAAAATGAAAATGCTGCGACACAACAGTTGCAGACTATCCAGCAACTTTGCAACCGCTTGAGCCAGGATGTCAATGTTATCAGCAGTATTGCCCAGCAAATACCTCAAATGGTCGGCATGCAAGCAGGCGGTCAGTTCGGCGCCGGTACCTATGCAGGCCAATGGGGGACCGGGCAGTTCGGCAACTTATACCCAACTATCAGCACCGGTCAATTTGGCCCGGCTGCGTATGGAACTTTTGGCGCTCAGTTCGCCGGCGGCCGGTCCGATGAGTACGCCCGGAATCAACAAATCAGCCAAATGGCTGCAAACCGTTATGGATTAGGCTTCGCCGGCAATGATTTCGCTGCCAACCAGCACATCAGCAACATGGCGAATCAGGGGATGCTTGGTTCACAAGGCAATATTGGGATGAGCGCATACGGCGCCAGTACCTACGGAGGCGGCACTTTCGGTACGGGACTTTCACAAGGCGGGTACGCAAGCACAAGCACAGGCAACTTTGCTATGGCGCCTTCACATCCCGTATCTTATTCAGGTCAGTACGGCGCTAGCGGGTTTGCCGGAAGCCAGTACACGCCCACCTTTGGCTCAACTCAATTCAGCACCGGCGGTCAAATGGGCTCAGGCTTCGCGAACCAGTCCATGACTGGAATGGGTGGACAAAATATTGGCCGGTACAGCAACTTCTAAATAAATATACCTGGGGGGTGAACATCCCCCCTTATTTTTTTAGATCGATCATTTATCTATTGAAAAGACAAATTACACCCTTAACATATATTACCATATAAACTATAATATCTGATAATAAATGTTCTTGATAAGGGAGGGTCCGGCTTGGCAAAAATCTTACGCGAAGGAGCTTCTTACACCCAACGTGATATAGTGGAACTCTTGGGAGAATTCTCGGCGTTTAAAGACAGGGTGGAAAAAAGATTTAAAGATCTTACCAGGGAGCTTGAGGGAAAAGCAAACGAACATGATCTTTGGGTCAGTCTTTACCTCATTTCCACCGATTACGCTGAAGAGATTGCCGGCAAGAGGCATAAGCAGCAAGAGGCGCTCCAAAAAATTTCGTAATATAAAACCCCGCGGGAAAACGCGGGGTAAACTTTTACCCTTCGCCAGATAAAAGAGTCCTGTTTGCAAGCTTCCCCTTTCGGTTTGTTCACCGGCCGAAAGTACCCCAGACCATACGGGCAGGCGTGGATGGGGATGCGTCAACCCGTTATCGTGAAGACAGCAATAGACATCAGGGTCCCGCGGGAAGATTACGATCAGGCTCAGGTTCCTGCTGAGGTACGGCCAGCAACAACTGCAGGATTCGGAGCAACTCTCTTTGTTGCTCCACGGGCAACAGGTCCACTTGTTTTAATATTGCTTCGAGTTCTTTATTCATGGGCGTCTCTTTGCTGTAAAAATACCATAACGGCAACCCGCACATAACAACTCAACCTCCACCAATACTATACACCATAACTTCAAGCTAATGTCAATATGCTTTTTAGGTCACACCATATTCCTTGGATTACATCTTCCATGTGATTATTCTACTTTCAGCCGCTGATATTGATAGTTTGGCATCCATATCATTCTTTTCGGCATGTTGGTTCGAGTAATTCAGTATTATTTCAGAGTCGTTAGAGTCGTTTTGAATCTGATCCAGTACCGGTTCTTCCAAGGTAAAATCGTCCGTTTCTTCAGAAGTTTGTCCTTGCTGATCTTCCGGGTAAGTGTCAACATCTAATATGTTATCATCCACCGGATAAGAGATTTTATCAGGTAAGCAGGCGGTGTCAAAATGAATCACATAATAATCGTTTTCCTTTCGGGCCAGTGTTAATGGTATAACCGCTTCAGAGCCGGTCGCACATATACAACTGTTTATCTTTATGGCCGGGGTGCCTTCAGGACAGTTCCACAGGTACTCGCCGTTCATACTAGAACCATCATTCAACAGGCGGCAGAATATTCTTCCGTTTTCGTGCCAACAGGCCGCGATTCCTTCTTTCCCGGGGAGTAAGACCGGAGACTCCATTGCCACATTGTTTTCCGACAGAATTATTTGTTGCTGCCAATCGCCAGATTTTTGCCGGTAGTTTAATCTGAATTTACCCGCTCTTAAGGTAGACCACAGGAGGTGTATGTTATCTTGAGAATCAATGAGCATTGTAGGGATGCCGCAGTTACAGTCATCATCTGTTAGAGAAACAAGCGGGCCCCACAGGTTGTCACCAGCGTTAAAAAAATTATAATAAAGCTGAAAATACCGGCCGTCAAAATAACGATGTATTAGATGAAGGTTACCTCGAGCATCACTGTCCATCGTTCCACACAAAAATGGAACATATTTGGCAGGATTTCCTTTTTTTGTACTTATGTCCAAGACAATATCCGAAGCGCAAGGCACATCATAATATGTTTTTGTAAGCAGGTTCTCACACGGATTAATGAGGTAATGTGTTACGGACCACTCATCTGAATTCTTTCTTATTCCACAGACAATATGGACTATGCCCGACCGGTCAGTATGCACCATTGGAAAAAAAGGTTGCCCCCTGCGACTGTCTACAGGCAGGATATTGACTGACCAGTTAGACCCGTCCCATCGCATGGATGTAAGTTCACTAAATTTCCTAATGACGCAAAGATGAATATGCCCGTTTTGATTGTTGACTACTGTAAAAGGACCGGTGATTTCATCAGCTAGTGTCAACGGTTCGGTCCAGTTATTTCCTTCATTTTCAGATGTTCCGCATTTGAGACAACCGTCCGGTGTCAGGTAAAAGAGCCATAACTTGCCGCTTGTGTCACGGATCAAGTAATGATTAAGCAGAAAATTACCCTGTGATGAGACGATATAATCAGTTGAAACATCCATTTACAATTCCCCCTTACAATCGCCCGGATCCCAAGTTTCGCAGGCTCCATTATAGATATTTACACACTCAGCATCTTTCAAGACAAAACAAATAATAAATGGACAGCAGCAATCAACATCCTTGCTTTCCATCTCCTTTTTAAATTCACCAATTGATTCCTTCATAATGTCTTTAATCTCGCCGACTATTATTTGTACATTTCCTCCTTTAAAGCTATTATTTTTTTTTACATTACTATTATTTAGCTTATTAACTGTTTTATTAACAATTTCCTTAATTTCACCAACTATTGCCTTCATATTTTCTTCGCTCAGTTCATTGATTGTATCTTTTATTATATTCATTGCTTCTGTTATATCCTTATTCATTTATTTCCCTCCTTAAATAAATATATTAATTAGACAGCTGTCCGGACAGCCCCCGCGTATTCGCACCAGGAATTTTGGAGTAAAAATTAGCATGGAACAATATTTCCAACGTTATTACAACTGGTAAAAATATATATTATTGCTACTAAAATAGATATTGTAAAGATTAGCAAAATATGTTCATCAAAGGATGACCTGGCAAAAAAAAATTGCCGGCAAAACGGCAATTAATAATAAACATAATAATTATAATGTTTTCATGTTTAGTCGCATTTTTCCGGACAATCGCCGGGATCCCATGTTTCGCAGGCGCCGTTAAAGATATTCACACACTTGGCATCTTTAAAGATGAAGAAAACAAAATTTGGACAGCAACACCTTACGAAACCGCCTTTTGAGCAATCAAGCTCACCAATTGTCTCTCTCATTGCCTCAATAGTCTCTTTAACCACTAAGTACAACCCCCTTTAAGAAATGTACATTCTTTAAATATTATGCGAAGTGATTATAAATAGTGACAAAAAACAAGCTTTCCACAAAATTTATTTATGCCCGGCCTTTCGGCTGATTTGGAAAGCACAATCTAATCCATGTCCCCTGAGCAAGGGCGCGCTGTTTTTCAGGCAAATAAAGTATACAAAGTGTTTGATCTTACTGCGTTAAATGTGTTATATAAACAATATGACTTATAATTTCTCATTTCTTCAATGGGCAAATATAATCACTTGATTTAATGGTTTTGGGAAAGGAGAAAAAATGAATTACATATTAGTGGTCTTTTTAATTGGCCTGCTGATCCTGGTACATGAACTGGGACATTTTCTTAGCGCAAAATGGGTGAAAATACCAATTGCCCGGTTTTCAATCGGCTTTGGTCCTAAATTATGGGGGTATAAAAAAGGGGAGACAGAATTTTGGCTGTCACTGATACCGATAGGCGGATATGTGCTTCCAGAAATTGAAGACGAAACCGAATTCTTCAAGATTCCCATTCATAAGCGGGTTATATTTTCTATAGGCGGGCCAGCCGCGAATATCATACTTCCCATACTACTTTATGTGATCGTCAACGTAATGGTCTCCGGTTTTTCTCTCAAAGGCGTCGTTATAGAACCGTTTTTACAAACACTGGGTTCGTTGATAAATTTCCTGGCTGCAATTCCTCTTTTATTCTCAAACTCCGATCAGTTATCCGGTGTCGTTGGGATTGTTGTTATAGGCGGTCAGTTTATCGGTACCGACATTCTGAGAGCATTAAATTTTTCAATACTATTGAGCCTTAACCTGGCGGTATTAAATTTGTTGCCTGTTCCCGCACTGGACGGAGGAAAAATAATATTATACCTATTGGAGAGAATCAACCCGAAACTTTTGCGTTTGCATATTCCTCTCGCAGTAGCCGGCTGGGTGTTTATAATAGGTCTAATGATATATGCGACAGTGCTTGATATCGGGAGAATACTATAGGGCTTAATTAACCACAGGATGTCGCAAAACAAGAGGATACTTATTACCTTCTTTTTCTGTGCCGTCGTGATATCTATAATTTAACGATTATTCAAGCTTCACGGAAACCCTGTTTTTACCCAGTTTTTTACTCTGGAACATTAGTTTATCTGCTCTCTTTACCACACTATCTACCGTGTCACCGGGAACGGCCATCGTAGCCCCGGCTGATACTGTAACCGAAACTACATGCTGCCCGTTGGAAAAGCACGACCGTTTAACAAGGATGCGCAGTCTCTCGGCGACAGACTGGAGCATGTGAATATCGCCAACCGGCACAACTACGACAAATTCCTCTCCTCCCCATCGACAGACCAGACCCGTTCCATTAACTCCTCTTTTCAGGGTCATCGACACCATTTTCAGAACTTCATCGCCCACATCGTGGCCGTGTTTATCATTGACTTTTTTAAAATCATCTATATCAATAAAAAGTACCCCAAAAAATGAACAACCACAATCGGACATCTCTTTAATTTTACCCTGTAAATGTATTTCCGCATAGCGCCGGTTGGCCAGACCGGTTAGAGAGTCCAGCATAGAAAGTGCCTGAAGTTGATCGATCTGGTTGATAAGATCTATTTTGGAAGAATTATCATTGAAAATCTCAACTGCCCCGGTAATCTTCCCGTTTAAATCCCGAATGGGAGATACACGGATAAAAACAGGAACCCGGTAGCCCTCTTTATGGCGAAGAAATACCTCGGCCTCACGCGTCATCCCGTCATCAATGGTTTGGGCTAGGGGACACGTTCCCAAACAAAGAAATGAACCCTCGCTGTCAACATGTGTCAGCATATTGTCCCAACAATATGAACCAATCATTTCCGCATTTTTGAAACCTGTAATTTTTTCCGCTCCCTTGTTCCAAAAAGTAATTTTTCTGTCCCTATCTACTATATATAAGCCGTCGTAGAGGTTTTCCAAAATGTCCTGGCAACTTTGGGCATCCATTTATATCACCTACTCTCAAGCAAATGCTGATTTTTACAAATAGATAATATATACTATGTTGCCAGAATTTAAGAAGTTCCACCGGGTTATCCATTTCACAAGCAGCAATGTCGTACACTGAAACTTATTCTATAAACTTAGGGAGAGCACTTGGCGCATATGGACATAAACAGGTTGGTGCTTAAGTACCGGTCGCCGCGATCCGGCAGGATGACCACGATGACGCCCGACTTCATACGTTTAGCCACCTTTAGGGCGCCCGCCACGGCCGCGCCGCTGGACATGCCCGCAAAAATGCCTTCTCTCGTGGCCAGCATCCTGGCCGTTTCGAAGGCCTCGTCGTCATTAATAATGATCTTATCGTCCAGCAACTCGGGTTGGTAGATTCGCGGGACGATGGCTTCTTCCATGTTTTTCAGCCCCTGGATGGTATGCCCCTTCACCGGTTCGGCGCCAATGATCCGGACGCCCGGCTTCTTCTCCTTCAAATAGCGGCCTGTCCCCATCAGCGTCCCCGTTGTGCCCATGCCGGCGACAAACACGTCCACTCCCCCGTCAGTCTGGGCGTAGATTTCCGGACCAGTGGTTTCGTAGTGAGCGAGAGTATTGTTCTCGTTGACAAACTGATTGGGCATATAGTACAAATCCGGCTCATCATTGACGATCTGGTGAGCCAGCCGGATGGCGCCGTCCGTTCCTTCACACGCCGGGGTCAGGACGACCTCCGCTCCGAAGGCCTCCAGGATTTTGCTTCTCTCCACACTGACGCACCCCGGCATTACGAGTTTGACCCGGTATCCCTTGGCCACGCCGATCATGGCCACGGCAATACCCGTGTTACCCGACGTTGGCTCGAGGATAATCTTACCTTTTGTAAGCTCACCGGACTCTTCCGCTTTTTTTATCATATAATAGGCCGGTCGGTCCTTGACGGAACCACCCGGATTACTGCCTTCCAGTTTCCCGTAAATCTTCACCTTCGGGTTCGTGCCCAGGTTTTTTAATTCGACCAGCGGCGTATTGCCGATGGCAGATAAAATGTCCATCCCGTGTCGCCTCCAACGTTTACGTCTTAATCCAGCACCGCTTTTTTATTCGCTGTCCCCGAACAGATTTCCTGCAGGCAGCGGAATTCCTATTCGTTAACCACCACAATTATAATACCGTCCGAAGTTTTTTGAAATATAAACATAAACCCAGGTTACCGTTCACTATCAGTATGCCTCCATCCTACAAAACCCCAACAACTAGAAAATGAATAGTTGCTCATTTAATTATTTTATCGAAGATAATCATAAAATAAAAAAGATTTATAATGAAAATAAAGGGTTTACATGCAGCACAATTGAAATAATTTAATTATATCTTTAACAAAACAGGGGGGGTTGTATATGGTATCAGCATCAAGTTACTAGTTGGGGGATGCCTCATATACTTTGCTATGAAATGAAAGAAAGGAGTTATCAATAGTTGAACAACAAAGTACTAATAATCATTACCGGTGCGATCGTCGGTGCGCTGGCTGTATTGCTGGTTATATCAGGCAATCCCCCAAATATGGGGATGTGTATAGCCTGCTTTCTGCGTGATGTCTCCGGTGGCCTCGGACTACATCGTGCCAATACGGTTCAGTATATCCGTCCTGAAATCACCGGCCTGGTCATCGGGGCCTTCACCACTTCCGTTATTACAAGGGAATTCCGTGTTTGGGGTGGTTCAAGCACGTTTACCAGGTTCATATTAGGTTTCTTTGTAATGGTCGGCATGCTGGTATTTTTGGGATGCCCTTTAAGAATGATCTTAAGGTTGTCAGCCGGCGATCTTAACGCTTTGGTAGGATTGGTCGGCCTGATTGCAGGGGTGGTATTGGGCACGGTTTTTTTAAGAAAGGGTTTTACGCTTGGCCAGGCGGTTATTCAGAATAAGTCGAACGGCTACTTGTTTCCGGCGATGTTTTTAGCTTTTCTTGTTCTTTTACTTGCAGCGCCCTCGTTTGTCTTCTTCAGCGAACAAGGGCCTGGTTCTATGCGTGCGCCCCTGTTTATATCACTGGGAGCAGGTATTATTATAGGTGTTCTGGCCCAGCGATCCAGGTTATGTTTAATTGGCGGGCTGAGGGATCTGATATTGTTCAAGGAATTTTACATGCTCTACGGATTTATTGCTATTTTATTCGTTGCCTTGGCCGGCAATATAATTGTGGGATACTTTAATCTGGGTTTTGCGGGCCAACCGATAGCCCATAATGATGGAGTATGGAACTTTCTTGGCATGGCGTTGGGCGGCTTCGGCTGTGTCCTTTTGGGCGGCTGTCCACTTCGTCAGCTAATCGCGGCATCGGAGGGTAACACCGACTCTGCCGTAACGATTACAGGGTTGTTATTGGGTGCCGCGTTTGCCCACAACTATGGCCTGGCCGCCAGCCCCAAGGGAGTTCCCATGGCTGGGCAAGCTGCAGTTGTCATAGGTTTTGTCGTAGTGATGTGTATAGCTTTCTTTAATGTTTACTATAACGTTAAAGCACGAAAATCTTCCCGGCGGGAGGTCGCTGTTTCTGATGGAAATTAAGGATGCGAGGGGCCTAGCTTGTCCTGAGCCGGTATTAATGGTAAAGGGCGAAATTGATAAACTAGGCAGCGGAATAATTAAAGTCTTAGTAAATACAGTCGCTGCCAAAGAAAACATCTCAAGATTGGCAAAGAATCAAAAATGGTCAGTTGCTATTACTGAAGAAGAGGATGGTTGGCTGATAACATTAACCAAATAAAGAAAAGTTAAAGCCAGGGACGAAAAAGGCTCCCTGGCTTTGTTTAATGCTTGACAATTTTTATTTGTCAAGATATAAGTAATATTAAGTTGTAAATAAGAATATATATTATTTAGGAGGCAGTCCGGTGAAAGAAGATTATGCGATCGAGCAGTTTCGTAAAAACGGCTATAAAATCACACCGCAACGGCAGGAAATTTTGAAGGTTTTCATGGGCAATAATCAAAACCACCCACTTAGCGCCGAAGAAGTACACCGAAAAGTTGTTGAAAAGTATCCCAATATCAGCATCGACACAGTCTACCGTAATCTGATTGTCCTCATTGACTTAGAAATTATCAACAAGCTAAACTTCCGGGAAGGTAAAAGCCGGTATGAGTTGAATTCGGGAAAACATCACCATCACCTTGTTTGTTTAACGTGTGGCGCAACAGAAGAGATTGACTTCTGCCCTTTTAAAACACTGGATCGGAAAAAGATTGAAGAAGAAAAAAAATTTGAAATTAAGAAACACAGTTTTGAGCTCTTCGGCTATTGCAGATTATGCAGAGAAAAGGCCGGTGGAAAATCCTTAAAATAAATTTAGACTCTGGTCAAAGGGGGTGTGTTTGAAAGGCCACTGAGAATAACTCGATCGAAGATAAAAACCGTAAAGGAAGGTATCAAGAAATGCGTAAACCCGCAACCCTTTTAATAGCTGCTGTTTTGCTTGCCACAGTTATTCTATTTTTGCCGGCGTGTCAGGGACAAACTCTAAAGGCGCCGGGAAAATCAACAGAAAGTAAAACATTGACCATTGCCACATCGTTTTATCCTATGTACTTGGCGGCTATAAATATCACCAAAGATGTACCCGGTGTAAAAGTCGTCAATATGACCCAGCCTGCGACGGGATGTCTACACGACTATCAACTCAAGCCTGATGACTTGAAGACCCTCAGTGAAGCTCAAATATTTATAGTAAACGGCGCGGGTATGGAATCGTTTATGGACAAAGTTGTTAATCAACTGCCTAACTTGAAAATCATTGATGCGAGCAAGGGTATACCGCTCATAAAAGGCGATGGAGAGGAAGGCGGCAACCCGCATTTATGGGTGAGCGTTTCCAATGCTATCCAGCAGGTGAAAAATATCGGGCTGCAACTGGCTGCGCTTGACCCGGACCACGCCGCGCAATACAGCGCCAATACCACCGCTTACGTTGACAAGCTTGAGGCGCTCCGCGCAAAGATGCACCAGGCTCTTGACGACGTTAAGAAGCGTGACATTATCACGTTTCATGAAGCCTTTCCCTACTTTGCCCAGGAATTTAACCTCAACATCGTGGCTGTAATTGAAAGGGAACCCGGATCCGAACCAAGTGCCGCCGAGTTGGCCGAAACTATCGAAACCGTCAAAAAGTCCAAAATCAAGGCGCTCTTCGCTGAACCCCAATATCCGGTGAAAGCCGCTGAGACTATCGCCCGCGAAACAGAGGCGAAAGTATTCATCCTGGATCCGGTGGTAACAGGTCCCATGGAACCGGACGCTTATTTAAATATCATGGAAGCCAACCTGAATATTTTAGAAGAGGCGTTAAACTAAGATGTATTATACCGGTATCATGCAAAAAACACAAAGAGAATCTTGCGGCCTGTGCCGTACAAAGTTAAAAAATTTCGGAGTTACTATTGGTAAAACAGAAATTCTACGTGACATTGATCTCCACATTCACTGTGGTGAACTGACGGCACTGGTCGGCCCGAACGGAGCGGGTAAAACAACGCTGTTAAAAGCTATTCTGGGAGAAATAAGCCATACCGGGGAATTGTCCTTCCTTGATGCTGAGGACTGCCGTAGGAACCCGGTTGTTGGTTACGTTCCTCAGCGGCTTGACTTTGATCCCGGGTCACCGATCAGCGTGCTGGACTTATTTTCAGCCTGTTTGTCATCCCGGCCGGTTTGCCTCGGCCATTCCCGGCACTTTCGGGAACGTGCCTCAGCCAGCCTGGCCGGTGTCCAGGCGGAGCACCTGTTGAACCGGCGCCTGGGAGATTTATCAGGAGGAGAACTGCAAAGGGTTCTTCTGGCCATGGCTCTCGATCCCAATCCTGACTTGCTGTTGTTGGATGAACCGGTATCCGGCATTGACGTGCAAGGCAAAGAACTATTTTATGACCTGGTTTCTAACCTGCGTCAACATTATGACCTTTCCATCATATTGGTTTCCCATGACTGGTCGTTGATGTCCCGTTACGCGGACCGCATTGTCCTCCTGGACCGGACAGTACAATGCTGCGGAACACCACAAGAAGTTTTCTCCAATGAAAAAATATTGAGGGCCTATGGACCGTCGATAAGAGAAGAGGTCGGCCAAATCCCATTGAAGCCGCAAATAATTCATAGTGGTGGAGGTGTGCAAATATAATGGAAACATGGTACACCATGGTTAACCATTTACTTCCATTTGCTTGGACCCAGCATAATTTTATGAAAAACGCGCTTCTGGCAATACTTCTGGTCAGCCCGATATTTGCCGTCATGGGGACGATGGTCGTCAATAATAAAATGGCCTTTTTCTCCGATACAATTGGTCACTCTGCTCTAACCGGCATTGCCATTGGAGTGCTTCTTGGTTTCCAGGACCCTTTATGGATAATGGTCATCTTCTCGGTCCTTCTGGCGGTCGCCATATCCGTCTTGAAGACTTTAACAGACGCCTCAACCGACACGATTATTGGGGCTGTTTCCGCAACCATGGTGGCGCTCGGCATTGTCATCCTCTCACGTGGAGGCGGGTTTAACAAGTTTTCCCGGTTTCTTGTCGGCGATCTGTTGAGTATTACCTCGAACGAATTGCTGTTACTGGCTTTCACGCTCGCGGGAGTTATTCTTCTGTGGGGGGTGATGTTCAACAAGTTTTTGCTGGTAAGTGTAAATCCATCCCTCGCACTTAGCAGAGGTATTCCGGTCCGTCTCGTTGACACCCTGTTTTGTATTGCCACGGCGGTCATAGTAACGATTTCCATTCAGTGGGTTGGTATTCTAATCATTAATTCACTCTTAATTTTACCGGCCGCGGCCGCGCGCAACATTTCCCGCAACATGCGGCAGTACCATGTGGTCTCCTTACTGATAACCCTAGCCTCCGGGATAGGGGGACTACTCATGTCGTATTACTGGTCGACAGCCACCGGGGCAACCATCGTTCTGTTCGCGGCGCTGTTTTACCTGGGTACACTTCTGGCAAAACCCAGGTTTGCTTAAGCCTTTAGCAATTCTAAAAAACATACCTGGTCAAAGAACGAAGGGGAGAGATAAACATAACCTGGACCGGTTTTTTAAATTTCAAAACCGTTTTCTTGAGCATAATCATAGAGGCAATGCCTTTTATTCTTATCGGAGTTTTTGTATCGGCCATCTTGCAAAATTTTATTTCCGAAGAAACAATACGTAAAGTCTTACCCAGGAACAGAATCCCAAACATTCTTCTTGCCAGTTTTCTGGGGATAATCTTCCCTGTATGCGAATGCGGTATTGTGCCGATTACTCGAAGGCTGGTCAGTAAAGGAGTCCCTCTTTATAGCGCCGCAACCTTTATGCTGGCCACGCCCATTATTAACCCGGTAGTAGCTTCCTCAACAGCGGTCGCGTTCAGCGCCAACCCCAAAATGGTTTGGTTAAGACTGGGATTGGCCTTTTTCGTTTCGTTTGTTACGGGGCTGCTTTTGAGCCTTCGTTTTGACAGCAGCGAATTGAAATGGGGTACAATCCAATACCGGTGCGGCTGCGGTCGTACCCATGATCACCATGAACATCATCATTTCCACTCACGACCAACTTTTAAAACTAAAATAATTAACACCTTTTTGAATTCCTGTGATGAGTTTTTCGATATGGGTAAATATCTAATTATGGGGGCTGCCTTGGCCGCAATTGCTCAAACCTTTGTGTCACGCGACATTATACTGAACATCGGACAAAATTCACTGTCCTCAATAGCGGCAATGATGACCTTCGCCTTTGGAATTTCCGTTTGCTCATCTGCCGATGCTTTTATTGCCGCGTCATTTGCAGGTAATTTCACCACCGGCTCACTGCTTGCGTTTATGGTGTCCGGCCCCATGATTGACATGAAAAATAATTTAATGATGCTCAGTGCTTTTAAGGCTCGTTTTGTAATTGCTCTGATTATGATAGTTTGTCTCTTGGTTATAGGTAGTACTCTATTGATTAATATTGTGTCAGTTGGGGGTCTCAGGTAGAATGCAAAGGCATTTCTTACTTAATACAGAAGATATTTTCAAAACTTTAATTCTTCTTGGATTCAGCGCATATCTCTTTTGGCTCGTTAAGAGCAACAATATTATTTACTATATTAATCCCCGTTTCGTTTGGCTTACCAAAGCGGCGGCAATCCTGATATTTCTCATGTTCCTGGCGCAGGCCGGCAATTCCTTTCGACGGACGTCCAGCGTCCATAGCTATTGCCTTTCCGGCCATAGCAATAATAAATCGGCTTTTCTCCCGTTCGTTGTTACCCTGTTGATGGCTTTTCTATTGCCCAACAATACTCTTGACGCCGGCATGGCTTATAATAAGGGAATGAACCTCGGCACACCGCCGGCTACCTCCGGCCAATACAGCCCGCCTCCCGCCGTCCCGGATAATATGCCAACAACGCAGACTGACAACAATAACGCAAATAACCAGGGATACGCCTCACAGACGCGAAATCCTGTGCAATCGAAAATTGATGAACTTCAAAAGACCAGTCTTATTAAAGTGAACGAAGATAATTTTACTTTGGTGACCAATCAAGTAAACATATATCCCGAACAGTATGTCGGCAAGGAAATAACCATGCTCGGTTTTGTATTAAAAGAAAAAAAGTTTCCGTCCAATCAATTTGGTCTGGCTCGTTATGTAATTACATGCTGCTCCGCTGATGCTATGCCGGATGGTTTTATATGTGAATACAAAAATGCGTCACACTTTAGTGAAGGTGATTGGCTGAATATCCGGGGTAACATTCAATTAGGAAAATACGAAGGAAATACTGTCCCCATAATTAAGGTTACTTCTTTCAGCAAGGTGCAGGAGCCTCAAAATCCTTACATTTATCCGGTTTATTATTAAACCTGGTTATTGTAGCGGCTCCCGCAATCAAAATCCCGCTGAAATCTCTACTCGACAGCGTCTGTGAGAAAAAAAGATTTAACGGACACCCCTTCGATCTTCTTTAGGTCATTCTCCAAGTTTTGTCTTTCACTATCGCTGGCCTGCATAGTCAGGGTGATGATACCTCTATGGCGTCCAGGGTCGGGTATACCGCTGCGGCTCAATATTTGCGACCCGTGCCTTGTCAGCACCTGCTGCACTTCAGGCGCGTGATTCGCCCTTTCGTCCACCAGAATTCCCAAAATACAAATGCCGCGTTCCATTGTCTGCAACTCCTTTTCTGTTAAACGTTTGGTCTTTTATCAACCTTTTGAGGAACCATATTTGTCAGGAAGGACGGAGGCCTATTACCTTCAAACCTGCGTTTTGCCGGGCGTTTTCGACCCTGCTTCCCGCTCCCGGCAACGTAACTGACATGCAACAGTTCTTTCGCTTTTTCACTCAGGGGATGCCCGAGGAAATCCTCATAGATGACTTTAACCGCCGGGTTTTCGTGGGCCTTTCTCATTTTTTTAGACAAATCAATCTTATATAAAGCTTCAGCCCGTTTACTCCGGTAACCGGCGGACAGTTCTCTGCGGCCGGGTTTCCCGAAAATCGGCTGGCCGCCTCCACCAACACACCCTCCGGGGCAGGCCATAATCTCGACGAAATCAAAATGCTCGCCCCTCTTGATTCTTTCCAGGATGCGCCTGGCATTACGAGTTCCGTGAACAACAGCTACCTTTATTTTACCGCCTTTTTTCAAGTCAATGGACGCCTCTTTTATCCCTCGGATACCCCGAAGTTCTTTTAGTTCAATGATTGGTTCCTCATGGCCTGGATTGGCCACAGCGTAAGCAGTCCGGATAGCAGCCTCGGTCAGGCCGCCGGTCCCACCGAAAATGTTTCCGGCTCCCGATGAAATACCAAGGGGCTCGTCATAATTTTCATCCGGCAGTCTCTGGAAATCCAAGCCGGCCTGACGGATCATTCTGGCTAGTTCACGGGTAGTTATCACGTAATCAACATCCCGCAGCCCCCTGGTGACCAGTTCCTCCCGCCCCGCTTCATATTTCTTGGCAGTGCAGGGCATAACCGCCACTACTACTATCTTTCCGGGATCAATTCCTTCCTTTTCGGCAAAATAGGTTTTAACAAGCACCCCCATCATCTCCTGCGGGGACTTGCAGGTAGACAGGTTAGGCAAAAACTCCGGGTAATAGTGCTCGCAGAACTTGACCCAGCCCGGACTGCATGAAGAAATCAGCGGCAGTCGCTCTTTTTTCCTCAGCCGTTCGAGAAGTTCGTGAGATTCTTCGATAATAGTTATATCCGCCCCAAAGTCAGTTGAAAAAACGCGGTCGAAGCCCAACCTCCTCAAAGCTGCGGCCAGTTTCCCGGTAACCACAGTCCCCACCGGCATTCCAAAGGCCTCGCCGAGAGTGACTCTGATGCTGGGAGCGGTTTGCACCACGACAAACTTTTCAGGATCATCCAACGCTTGCAACACTTCATCGATGTTTTCTTTTTCGGTAAGCGCCCCTGTCGGGCAGGCCATCACACACTGTCCGCAAGCAATGCAGGCCGCCTCGGCAAGATCCTTCATGAACGCCGGCGCGATCACGGTTTTAAAGCCGCGCCGCTGCGCGGCCAGCACTCCCACCCCCTGCACATTCCTGCAGACAGCCTCACATCGCCTGCACTTGATACACTTATTAAGGTCTCTGACGATAAAAGGATTTTTTTCATGAACAAGATGCTCAATCCGTTCCCCCTGGAAACGAATATTTCTTACACGCATCTGATCGGCAAGCCTTTGCAGTTCACAATTCAAATTTCTCACACAACTGGTACACTCACGCTTGTGCTCGGACAAAAGCAGCTCAATCATGCGCCTGCGGGCGTGGCGTACCCGTGGTGTATTGGTAAAGACCTTCAAGCCCTCTTCAACGGGGGTTATACAGGAAGCCAGGAGAGACTTTTTTTGGTTTTTTTCCACCTCCACCAGACAAACCCGGCAGGTACCGGAAGCACTTACATCCTTTAAATAACAAAGAGAGGGGATTTCAATACCGGCGCCTCTCGCTGCCTCCAGGATGTTAGTCCCTTTTTCCACTTCGACGAGGCGGTTGTTGATCCAAAGTTTTATTTTTTCCATAATGTATTTATTGTGTTTCCGATTAATTATTTTAATACAGTAAAAATAAAAAGCCTCCCGGAAGGGAGGGGTCTTAATAAGCCAAGAGATGTAAATACCTCTTGGCGGCTGTTTAATTATGTATTTTCAACGAGCCTGGTGATCATTTTAGCCAAAGCCTTCTTTTCACCTTCCTCGCCTACCTCCCACAACTCTTTTAACAATCGCTGTTCCCTGTTGGCAGGGTCTAAATTATTTGCAAAGAAATCTCCAAGTCGATAGGCTAGTTTATCCACTGTATCATCAGAAATGCCTACAACGTCCGCAGTCCTTACGGCTTTCCCCAGAGCTTTTTTCCAAGTATTCCAAGACATATCCACCTCCATATAATACACCTCCTTGATTATTTTTAACCCGACCGATAAAATTATTTTATCCTACCGTTATTTTTTTAGTCACTTATTAAAATAAACCCTCTTCATCACATCTTAATTGCCAAATCCAGATTAAACAGGTATAAATACTTCTCCTTTACCTTCCTCCGGTAGATGTTCTCTACCGCCCTGGCATACAGGCTCAACTGGCCGCGATAACGCACCATCACCTCTTCAAGCCGGTCTTTGAATACCCGGTCGGTCTTGTAATCTATTAGCAACATACCTTCACCTTCGTCGACCAGGCAGTCAATGATGCCCTGTACCAGCACTATCTCGCCGGTTTTTCCGTCAAGCCCGTGATAGATCTCCTCAGCCGGTAACGCCAGCGTAAAAGGCAGTTCTCTTGATACACTCTTTCCGTCCAGCACCCGCTTGCCCAGCGGTGACTTGAAGAAAGTCGCTATTCGCTCCACAGGTACCGAATTTGCCTGTTCCATTGTCAGCAGTTCCCGTTCGGTCATCGCCTCAACTTGCTTCCTGATCTCCCCGGCGTCCGCTGTATGATCCAGGTCCAGGTTCTGCATCACCAGGTGCAGGGCTGAACCCGCTTCAGCGGCAGTCAAACCCTTCTCCTCCTGCATAAATAACGGCCTCGAGCCGATAGCCGGACGGAAATCCCGGCTGGACGCCTCTTCTTCCGCAATCTGCGGGTCAAACCTGCGCTTCAAGTCAGTTACCGAAGACTTGGCCGCGTAGCCGGTCAGCTTGATATCCGGATAATTCCATTCCAACCAGCTTTTTATGGTGCCAGCAAGCCGGCTGCCCGTCTCTACCGGCTCCAACCGGCGCACCCGGCTTAGAAACTCTGTCTCGGGTTGTTTTTCTGATCCCAAAACGGCGTGTCCATCCGGGAAGAACACCGCCCATCGTGAAGGGTCGCCCGCTACCGCCGCCGGGGGCTCATCCTCGCAAAACGCCAGTTTTCTAATTTCCACACCGTCTTGATGGCGGGCGAGAGCAGGAACCAGCCAATCCAGATAAGTATTTGCCCCGGCAAGATCCCCGTCCGGCAAAGCCCACCCCGCCACCGTTACAGGACCGCACCACCGGCGCGCATGCGCCGGGAGGTTGCGGACCGAGCCAACCAGGATCAACTTCTCTCGCGCCCTGGTCATAGCCACGTAAAGAATTCTTAATTCTTCAGCCAAAGTATTCATTTTCAGCTTTTGCTTTATGGCAAGTTTTGCCAGGGTAGGATAAGTAATTCTTTTTTCCACGTCAATCAACTGCGGTCCCAGTCCCAGATCTTTGTGCACAAGCACCGTTTTATTAAGGTCCTTCAAGTTAAATTTCTTACCCAACCCGGCCACAAAGACCACCGGAAACTCCAGGCCCTTGCTTTTATGAATACTCATTATCCGCACCACATTTTCTTTTTCGCTCAAGGCCCGTGCAGTTCCCAGGTCGCGTCCGCCGTCCTGAATACGCTCTATAAAGCGGAGGAAGAGAAACAGCCCTCTAAACGTGGTTGCTTCATACTGCTGCGCCCGCTGGTGCAGCGCCCGTAAATTAGCCTGCCGCTGCCCGCCGCCGGGCAGTCCCCCTACAAAATCGTAGTATCCTGTTTCCCGGTAGAGTTTCCAGATCAAGTCGGCCAGTGTTCCTTGCCTTGCGGCTGTACGCCACTCATCCAACTTTTCAAGAAAATTTGTCAAACGGGCTGAAATTGAACCTTCCATCGACACTGCGGCGGATACCATTGCGTCAAAAAAATCGCCCCGGCGCCGGCACAGCCTGATTTGCGCCAGTTCCTCGGCGTTAAGCCCGACAATAGGTGACCGCAAAACCCCGGCCAAAGGCACATCCTGACGCGGGTTGTCGATAATTTTTAACAGCGAAAGAATGGTTTCAACCTCAGTCGCCTCAAAATAACCGGTAGTAAGTTCGGCGTATGCCGGCACTCCCATCCGCCGGAATTCTTCCATGAAGCTGTTGGCGTAACCGGTAGTGGCACGCAAAAGCACTACCACATCACGGTATGTTGCCGGCCGGTAGGCTTTATGATCATTATCGTAAATTAACATCCCCGCCTCTTTTGCCGGAGAATCCCCGACAATTTCCCTGATCCTGGACGCTACCAGGCGTGCTTCCATTTGTACCGCGTCCAGGTCCGCTTCGGGTTCTTCCTGGCCGTCCAGTTTGTCGTCACCGTCATCATCCTGTGAGACAACATCCGCCTCAGGAGACTCGGCCCGGCCGCCCCGCTCAATCAAAAATAATTCTACGGCATCATCACCTGCCGGCAATCCCCCGGAAACCACAGGGTAATCGGCGCCATAAACCAGCTCGGCCTTGGAATCATATGTTAGTTCACCGGCCACTGGAGTCATCAACTGGCGGAAAACAAAGTTTACAGCATCAACTACGCCCCGGCGGCTGCGAAAGTTCCTGGTCAAATCGATCCTGCGTCCCGGGCCGCCCGGCTGCGACAGGTACCTTGAATATTTATCCAGAAAAAGGCCTGGCTCAGCCAGCCTGAAGCGGTAAATGCTCTGCTTGACATCCCCGACCATAAACAAATTCGGGTTTACATCACCCTGCCGTGATACAAGCCGCAAAATTGCCTCCTGAACCGCGTTCGTGTCCTGGTACTCGTCCACCAGCACTTCCACAAACCGCTGCCGCAGTTCCAGCGCCACATCCGACGGCTCCGGCCCGTCCGGTCCGGCTACTGACAGAATCTGGAGGCAATAGTGTTCCAAGTCGTTGAAATCAACCAGCCCACTGGCGGTTTTTGCTTTTCTGTAGGCCTCGTCAAAATCTCGGACCAGGCCGGTTAATTCCTTTATCAACGGGGCGACGGCACGCAGGTCGGCGCAATACTCTTCCGGAAGGCGGGAGAAGTATTCGGTTTTAAGATTGTTAAAACGTTTTTTTACCTGATCACGCAAATCAATCACTTGTTTTTTTAAAGCCTCATCGACACTGGAGTTTTTTACTCCTTTCAATCTCTCAAAACCGATATTATTAAATAATGAGTATAGGCCGGCCCAGTTCGTGCCTGCCGAACAAGCCCTTTCCAGGCCAAGCGCCAATTCACGGTCAGCTTCAAGGGTGCTTATATATACATGCGGGCCGCCGGCCCTGCCGGCCAGCCGGACAGCGAGGTCAAGCACTGTCACAATCCCGGCCAGTTCAAGCGCTATCGCCTTCTTTAAGTCAGTGCTCCAGTGAAGTTGATCAAGAGTGGCCTCTTCCGGCACGTCGAAACCCGCCGCCAGCTTTTCCAGCCACTCTGTCGGCTGGGGAGTGCTGCGGGCGAACCTGTATATTTCCAGAATCAGTTCTTGTAAATCAGCGTCGTCTCTCTTTCCTCCGTAGCAGTCAACCAGCGCGTTAAAAGGGAGGTTGTTACCGGCGCTGTACCGCCGCTCAAACAGTTCTTCCAGAACCTCCACCTGGATTAAAGCAGCCTCGGTTTCATCAGCCACCCGGAAGGCCGGGTCCAGGTCGATCCGGTAAAAATGCTGGCGGATAACATCCAGACAAAATGAGTGGATCGTGCCGATACAAGCGCGGTTGATCAAAGATATCTGCCTGCTCAAATGTTTTGAATCCGGGTGTTCACTGATCTGCGCGGCAAGCGCGCGGCCGATACGCTCTCTCATTTCAGCCGCCGCGGCATTGGTAAAAGTCAACACCAGCAGACGGTCAACGTCGGTCTGTGCCGTCAGGTCAGTAATCCGGCGAATAATCCGTTCCACCAGCACCGCTGTCTTGCCGGCCCCGGCGGCAGCAGCCACCAGCAAATTACCGGTACGGCTTTTCACGGCCTCAAGCTGCTCCGCCGTCCATTCTCTCTTTCCTTTTTGTTCAGATCTTTCCTTCAAAAAGCGACGCTCCATGCCATCAGGTTGCGCTTTTGTCCCTCTCTTACTCACCGTCATCACCTCCCAGGATTTCGGCCAGCTTGCCCCATATGACGTCATTTTTTAACGGGGAGAGGAGACGGTAAGTGTTTCCTTCCACCAGTTCGTCAAACATGCAAACCGCACGGAAGAGGCAGTGCTGACATGAACGGAAATTCCCCTGGCGAAAGGGAGCGATATCCACCATGCCGCTAATTATATCGTTCCCGGCCGAAAACAGTTGCAACCGCAGGTAAGTCCGCAGCAAATTAAACTGCCGCCCGGTAAGAACAGCGGAGCGGGCGGTAAAATCACCGTCTTTTTTAAACTGTACCGGGATCAGGTCGGAAACCTCCGACACCCCGCAGTCCATCATCCTGATAACAGCCGGGTCGGCCAGCATCATGCCTTTCATCTTCATTTTTCTTAGAATTCTTTTTTCCAGTTCCTCATCCGTGGGAATTTGACCGCTGGTTTTTATCAGCGGGTCGTCAAGACTGAAATAAAAGACCGCGCCGGGCCGGCCCGGTCCGCCCACCAGCCTGTCCGCCTGCCGCAATGCCACTTCCAGGTAGGTCAACAACTGCAGTTTTAGGCCGTGAAAGATATCTGAGAGATTTATGGTTGCCCGGCCGGATTTGTAATCTATTACCCGCAGGTAGATCCCGGCGTCGCTGTAAGCCGCGTCAACGCGGTCAATCCGGCCGTTTACTACCATCTCACTGCCGTCGGCGAGAATAAAGATAACAGGCTGCAGTTCACCCTCCGGCCCGAAAGAAAGTTCCAGCCCGACCGGGCGGAATTTTCCCCGCCGGTCGTGTTCCGACAACACCAGCGCCGCCCGCTGCACGGTGCGTTTGATCTTACCCGTGAGGTAGCGCTGCCGGGCGGAACTGAGCAGTATTTCACTCTGCAGCCTGGGCGCAAGGTAGTCCACCACTTCCCCGGCCATTTCGCGGCAGTCCTTGCGATCCAGATCACCCCAGTCCAACCCCATACTCTGCACCCGGTCTCCCAAAAGTTTCAGCGCGGCGTGAAAAAATTGTCCCAGATCCGGGGAACTCAGTCTGAAAACAGCCCGGTCCCGCAGACGCAAGCCCTGGGAGAGAAAATGAGCAAAGGGACAGGCGCGGAACCTTTCCACATTGGAAACACTGGTCTGCAGCGGTTGCCCGTACAGGAGTTTCGCGGTGCCGGGAGCAAGCCTGTCCTCCTGGTTGTTATAAAACAGTCCGGATAATGAGCGGGCACATTCCTCCCGCCGCTCCCCTTCGATAAACCAGTTGTATACATCCCACCAAACTGGGTTTATGGAGCAGCCTGCCTTTGCTTCCCTCATTTGAGCGGCCAGGTAGGACAGGCAGCGGCCGGGGTTCGTAATAAACTCCAGGTCCTCAGCAACATCAGCGTTAGGCTCCACCGCCCAAATTCTTTCCTCAACACCGGGTAAAAGTTCTTTGACCCGCGCTATCACCGGTGAGGGCATAATTGATCCGCCTTCGTCGTCCGCCAGAGGGTAGCTGAGAATCAATCGCTCCGCAGAGCGGGTAAGGGCGATATAAACAAGGTATTGTTCGTCAAAAACTTTCCGGCGGGCACCGGGAGACAAGTGCAGGCCGACCGCCTGCAGACTCTCCCTTTCCGCTTCGGAGAGAATCCCCTGCCCCGTTATCCGGGGAGGCAGCACACTCTCACTAACACCCAGGATAAAAGAGGCACGGGCCTCCGGGCTGCGGGAACGATCCAGTGAACCGGCCAGTACCTGGTCAAGTCCGGGCGGAATCAAACTCAGTCGCATACTTTCAAACCCGGCGTCCAGGACCGCGGCATAATCCACCGGCTTTAAAACTTCCCCGCCCAGTGTCTCCACAACCTGATCCAGCAAGGCTGTCAGCATATCCCACACTTGACCGTGCTCCCGTGCAACCTCCAGCAGACCCCGGGCCTCAGCCTGCCGGCTCCAGCTTTCCAGCAGTTCAGGCACCTTCAGTTCAGACAAAAGGTTAAACAAGGCTACTGTAATTTCCCGTACATTGCCGGCCCGCAGAACCGCCTGGTGGAAGCCGGCCAACGCGGCTGTCGCCGTCCTGCGAATCCGGTTTATTTCTTCCAATTCCCGCGCCTCGGTTGATGAAACCTCAATGTCCTCCTCAAGCGTCAGCCGCCTCCGGTACTCCCATGGTCTCGAGTCAATCCAACGGCCACCCCGGATGCCGTGCGCGAGCACATAGTTTTCCAATAAATCAACTTCCTCCCTGGCAAGCGGTACAAGGTCGGTCTTAAGAAAACGAAAAACAGGATCATATGTCCAGTCTTTCACCACTACCTCAAGCGCTGAACGTACCAACTCAACCAGGGGATGGCTCATCACCGGACGCTTCCGGTCCACAAAAACGGGTATACTGTGGTCGGCGAAAACAACAGAAATCAGATGGGCGTAGGAATCCAAATCTCTTGTCAACACAACGACGTCACGGTAGCGGTAACCCCGGTCGCGGCACAAGCGGGTTATTTCCCGCGCCACCCCTTCCACTTCGGCGCGGCGGTTTGCCGCAGCCGCCAGCATCACCCCGTCTTCGGCGTTCTCAGCGGGAGGCGCCGGGCGGTGAAAAAAGTATTTTTCAAGGTAAGCGATGGATGAATTGCGGAACCGGCCCTTTTTTTGCTCAAGCGAGATAGGCTGCTCAACCGCCACCTGCTCCCGCGCGGCTATTTCGCATAAAATATCGTAAGTCTCCCTGGCGGGATAAAACAGGCCGGTCTCATCGGGGCTACCACTCATCGCGGCTAGGTCGGCGCACAAAGTGACATTAACCCGGCTTGACGAACGCAGGAGCGCGGCCAGCACCCGGTATTCCTGGGGCGTAAATCCTATGAAACCGTCCACCCAAACTTCCGCGCCCTTGACTGCCGCCGCTTTTTCCAAGCGGTCCGCCAGTAGGTTCAGGTAATCGTCCGGGTCGGTAAAACGGCCGGCCAAATAAACTTCCAGTTCGCTGTATAAAAGACAGAGGTCTTCGAGTTTATCCGCCAGCAGGCTCTGAGTTCCCGCATCACGCAGGGCGCCCAGGCCCGCGGCCAGATCGGCCGGTAAAATACAATAGGTTTTCATTTCACCCAAGGTACGGGCCAAAGTATCGGCGAAACCAGGCTGGTTGACCGACCGTCCAAAAATCTTTAATTCTCCCCGTCGCTGTTCCAGCAAACGGCGCAGTACCATTCGCTTGCCCAGTTCACCGATATGCGCCCTGGCGGCGCCGCCCACTTCCTGGAGCACCCGGAAAGCCAAGCGCCGGAAGCTGAGCACTTGGGCACGGATAAAACCTTTCACCCCGGCGGAGGAGGCTAAAGCGTATTCTGTCTGAAACGTTGCCTGTTCCGGCACTAATAAAATCAACGGGGGCCCGTCCGGCCCGGCCAGGAGCTCTTGCCGGACGGCATCCAGACACGCGTGGGTTTTCCCCACCCCGGCCCTACCGATTATAAAACGTAAAGTCATTTTCACCATCCTAACAGCGGTATACCGGAGATGTTATGTATAAAAAACAAAATCCTCCAAACGAAGGATCAAATCCGAAGAACATTCCAAATATAGTTTATAACCAAACTCTATCCGTCTATTTTTTTGCCGCTTTACCTTCCACCCGTTTAATAAAACCAGCCAACTCAATAATGTAACGCTCATGTACACCGGTACCAACCAGATCTATTTCGTCCCGCACCTCAATATCAAATAAAAGTCGCTTGCCTTCCACCTCCACCAGCCGCGAGGTGGCAGTCACTTTCATACCTAAAGGGGTTGCGGCCAGGTGTTTGACATTAATTTTAGTCCCCACGGTGGTAAAACCTTCATCCAGTAGAGGGTCAACCGAAGAAAGGGCCGCCTTCTCCATTAGTCCAACCATGGCCGGTGTTGCAAATACGTTTACCCCTCCGCTCCCGTAAGCCATGGCTGTGTTATCGTTATTTACTACAATCGAGGCTTTCCCCTCAACGCCTACCTTTATTTCACGCAACTTGAAACCTCCCCGGTACTTTCTTACAATTAACAATTTTTAACGAATCAGTAGATTAACGCATATTATATCACAATTTTATCATAGAATGAACTAGTAGATTTTATTGCCTTTTATATCAATATTTCCACAATGTTCATCTTGACTGATTCAAAATTTTCTGATAATATGAAAAAAACAAGAATATTGCAAAAATTATCCGGAGGGGATTAATTATGGATATGTTGTATGATAAATCTAAAGAGCAGAATACGGCAGAACAGGAACAAATTGATATTTACCTTGTACCCATTTTATTTTACTAAAACACCTGCTGACCCAGCGGGTGTTCTTTTCTTTCCCGGGACCCTCCAAAGGCGGGGGCGTCGCCTTTGGCGAAAAGATGATTATTTTGGCGGCATATAATACTCCCTTCCGGCGATTTCTTATACCTTGTCGACATTCCGTCCGTTAACAGGCAGCACAAAGGTAAACGTGCTGCCTTCGCCTACCTTGCTATTAACCTGTACACTGCCATGATGAACGTCGATAATATGTTTAACGATAGACAAGCCGAGGCCGGTGCCTCCCTGCTCCCTTGAGCGTGCTTTGTCAACACGGTAAAAACGCTCAAATACCCTGGATATGCTGTCTTCCGGGATACCGATACCATTATCCTGAACTGCTACTTTGACCTTGTTTTCGCCAGCCTCGGCGCTTACACGAATCATCCCGCCCTCTTGAGTATAACTCACCGCGTTGTCAATTAAATTTATTAGAACCTGTCTTAGCATATCGGGATCCCCTTGTACCAACGGAAGATTTTCAGGAAGATTCACCTCAATGCTAAGGCTCTTTTCCGTTGCGCGAGGTTGAAAAATTGTCACGGCGCGTTCTATTAGTTCGTTTATCGCCACCGGTTGCCATTCCGGCGTCGCCTTGTGATCCTCAATTTTGGACAGGTTCAGCAATTCATCGATTAACCTGGTCAAACGCTCTGACTCAACGTTGATAATATTCAAAAAATGCCTGGCTGTCACCGGGTCTTCGAGGGCACCTTCCAGCAGTGTCTCAGTAAAACCCTTGATCGAAGTTAAAGGCGTCCTGAGTTCATGAGAAACGTTGGCCACAAATTCACTGCGCATTTCCTCCAATTTCTTTTTGCCTGTAAAATCTCTCAGCAAAGCTACCATTCCGCCTCCGTCTACTCCTGTATCCCTGAGCGGGGTAACTTGCACACGGAAGATACGGGGTTCGGGCGTCAAAAGACGGATCTGTTTTTGTACCGGGCGCCCGGTTTCAAGGAATTGGTTCAACAGTTTTTCAAAATCGCTGTTCCGGATCACCCGGCGTATGTTTTTACCTTTGCTGGCTTCCAGGGTGGTCCCGAAATACTTTTCCACAATGGGGTTTACAAGGATTACACGGCCCCAATTGTCCATGGCGATAACCCCGTCGCACATACTGGCTAGGATAGCCTGTATTTTGTTTTTTTCTGAAATAACATCATCAATATTTTTTTTAAGCTCCCTTGCCAGGTAATTGATTGAGCGCGCCAGATCACCAATTTCGTCCTGGGCAAAGATACGTATCTCCTGATCCAGGTTTCCCCTGGCCATATCCTGGGCTACATAAGACATTTCCTCTATAGGGTTGATTAAACGCCTGTAGGTGATCCAGGCAAGTATCGCGGCGCTGAAAAATACTACGGCCCCCATTTCCCAAAAAAAGGGCTTATATAGAGCGTATAGCTGCACAAAGGCTAAAAAGCCCAGGAAAAGAAAAAAATAGCTGATTAGTGGTCTCCACCCTATTCCTAGAAATGGTTTCGCAACGGTTGACACTATCCCAATCCTCCTTAAACTGTACTAGCTCCCGTACCGTTTTATTGGTTAGGTTTCCGCCCGGCAGTTATTCAATGTTTTTCTTCGTTATTAAGTCTGGCTTTTATTCTAGCCGACAACTCGCGTGGGCTGAACGGCTTGGTAACATAATCATCGGCTCCCATTTCAAGTCCCAGCATCCGGTCGAATTCCTCAGCCCTGGCACTCAGCATAATAATCGGGATACTTTTTGTCAAGTCGTCATGGCGCAGTTCCCGGCACACTTCAAGGCCATCTATTTCCGGCAGCATAACGTCGAGCACGATTAAATCCGGGGCTTGGGTCCGCGCCAACTCAAGGCACTTAACACCGTCCTGGGCAGTTAATACCTGATAACCTTCCCGCTCCAGGTTAAAGCGGACCAATTCCAGGATATTCTTTTCATCTTCCACCACCAATATCACAGGCATCTCTATCATCCTTTCAACTACTTCAACATAATAAACGACGCCATCCGGCCGGCAACCCCTCCTTGAGCCCGGTAAGAAAAAAACAAGTCATTCAGGCAAGATGTACAGGTACAAGCCACGGAAATATTACTTTCCAGCAGGCCGGCTTCTAAAAGGGTGCGGTAATTAGCCTCCCATAAATTCAACCGCCATCTCCCATAATGTGAAGATTCCGCTAATTCAGCCCAATCGGAAAAACTATTTTTGTATAACCCGATGATCTGTTCGCTTACTTCATAACAGCAGGGCCCGATCGAAGGCCCTACCCCGGCCAGGCAATCTTCCGGATTAGTGTTAAAAACCGCGGACATTTTTTGTACAGTTTTTAAGCCTATTTTTGCAACCGTGCCCTTCCATCCGGCATGGGCCAGCGCCACCACTCTCTTGACCGGATCAAAAAGAAAAATCGGCACACAGTCGGCATAATAGCTGGAAAGGGGTACGCCCGGATCAGCGGTGATCAAGGCATCCACGTCCGTCAGCGAATCCTCAAACGATCCGGCCCCTCTTCCCTTGTCACTAAATGCCACCACTTTAACCCTGTCGCCGTGCACCTGTTTGCCGGCCACAATATCGTCCGGGTTTATGCCCAAAGCCTTACAAGCCAGGGCTCTATTGGCCCGTACGTTTTCAGCCGTGTCCCCGACGTGAAAAGCAGTGTTCAGTGATGAATAAGGTCCCCCGCTTATACCGCCACCGCGGGTGGTAAAACCATGCTTCACCTGGCCGGTAGCCTCGAACATGGGGATTATATAAAACATCAAATGGCTTTTTACTTCAGTAATAAAGCCCCTCATATAGCCTTTTTCAATCCCTTGTCAAGGTAAGTTTCCAACTCAATCATGCGGCGTATAATTTCCTCCCGCTGAGATTGCTCCAAATTTACATCCAAAAGATTAAGCAATTTAACTGAAAGTGACGTGTAAACTGTTCTAAACGGATCTGTTATACTCGCTGAAATCAGATTAACGGTCTGCCGCCAGGCGGGAACAGTGGTGTTAAAACCCAGCTCAGTGCTTATCAAACGGGCTAAAGTGCTGGCGGAATCGGGCTCACCGTGCACTATAAAAATTTCCCTCGGAGGTGTTTGAAAGCCTCTTACCCATTCCATTAACTCCGCCTGGTCGGCGTGTGCCGAGTAACCATCGATTGACCTGATATCAGCCCGGACAGCTATTTCATCGCCAAATATACGCACCGTCTTTTCCCCGTCTAAAATAAGCCGCCCAAGAGTACCTTCCGCCTGATAACCGACAAAAAGCACGGTAGATTCAGGACGCCAAAGGTTGTATTTCAAATGGTGTCTGATCCGGCCGGCCTCGCACATACCGCTGGCGGAAATAATAATAGCGCCGCTGATATTGTTTAATGTTTTGGATTCCTCGGCAGTTTTAGTAAATTTTATCCCCGGCAGACTGATCGGATTCCCGCCTCTATTAATCAAATCGAGCGTTTCCTGGTCGAAATACGCCTGGCTATGCTGAAAAATAGCAGTCGTGGCTGTGCTTAAAGGGCTGTCGATATATATGGCCATCGGCGGCATCCTTTTCGCTTCCGTAAGGAGACTGAGGTGGTAAAGCAGATCCTGGGTGCGCTCAACCGCAAAAGCGGGGATAATCAGATTACCGCCCTTTTTGTATGTTTCCCAAATCACTTCGTGTAATAGTTCTATTTCATCTTTGCTTTGCTCGTGCATGCGGTTACCGTAGGTCGACTCCATAACCACATAATCAGCTTGACCAATTAATGACGGATCTTTAATTAACGGCTGATCCCTTTTGCCGATGTCGCCGGAAAAGACCAGCTTTATTTCATTGTTCCCTTCTTTAACCCATAACTCGATCATTGCTGATCCAAGGATATGGCCGGCGTCAACAAATCGTGCCCTGATTTCCGGCGTTAGCTGGAGCATTTCATTGTATGAAACCGGGTTGAAAAAAGAAAGGCTGTTATAGGCGTCCTTTACATTATACACAGGCTCAATCAACGCTTTGTTGGCGCGACGGTTTTTGCGGTTCTTTCGCTCTACCTCCATCTCTTGGATGTGACCGCTGTCAGGCAGTAAGACTTCGCATAATTCCACTGTAGGAGCGGTGGCAAAAATTTTACCCCGAAAACCGTATTTAACAAACTTGGGAATCAAACCGCTATGGTCAATATGAGCGTGAGTTAGTAATAAGTAATCCACGCTGCCGGGCGGCACAGGGATACTGCCGTAATTACGTTCCCTGATTTCTTTCGGTCCCTGAAACATCCCACAGTCAACCATAATTCTAGTATTTACCGTGTCCAGGAGATAGCATGAACCAGTAACCGTGCCTGCCGCTCCCCAAAATTGCAGTTGCATTAGCCTCCCCCTTTGTAACAAGTTTATGACATTCAACCTGTTTATTTGGATAATTCCTCTCCACTACCCCTGATCCCTTCTTTTTAACGGGTAAAAAAAAACACGACACTTGACATGATTGCCTTTATGGCATACTCTAAAAAAAATATCGTTAGAAAAGTGAGGTGTTTTCATATGCCGATTTACGAATTCCGGTGCGCAGGGTGCGGTAGCCGTTTTGAAAAGCTGTGCCCGGTGGGTGAAAGCGGAGAAAATTTAAGGTGCCCTGGTTGCGGCGCCGCGTCTCCAAAACGGGTGATGTCATCTTTTCGCGCCGCGGGGGGCGGGGGAAATAGCGGCGGTTCCGGCTGCAGTTCCTGTAGCGCCTCCAGTTGCAGCAATTGCGGGCATTAGCTATATGTGAGCGAGGAGACTGGTATATACAATTAGAACAGGCAGCGTAATCCCACGTTGTCAATTTTAACTGTGTTGTTGTTGTTTCCCGACGGTTCAAAGGTAAACCTTACTTCAGCGATTCTAGCTCCCGCGGGTACACGTCCCGTGGAAAGACTGTATCTTTGGTAAGCGCTATCTGGAATATTCTGCTGAGAATATCGTGGTTCTGTTCTACCGACAAAATCCCCGGCCCTGTTGGTATAAATGATTTCAGCAAATAAAACAAATCTTCCCACGCCACCCGGATGGATATTTTCCCTGGCCCACCAGCTCAGTTCATATATCCTCCCGGGCTCTATATCTACTCGTTGAGACAATACAGCGTTTTCATTACTAACGGCGCCTAACCCGGCGGCATAATTACCTGCACGGGATTGAGTGCTGCGGTACAAGTTACTCCCCGTCCAGCCTGAAGGGGGAGATGCGGGTCTAGGCCAGTTCTCAAAGTCAGGATTAACTAAAATGTTCTCTCCCGGGCAGGGAGTGGGAGCAATTGTCGGTGTCGGTGTTGGTCTTGGCGTGGGTGTCGGTTCAACGGCTGTACGGACTCTGATGTTAACGGATACAGCCTCGTTTCTCAAGCCTTCAGCGACATTATATCCATCGATGGTTATAGTGCCCGGCGCCACTTGCCGGCCGAGGTTATCTCTTTGGTTCCAGGTCACTCGAAAGGTCTGGCTGCTGCCCGGACTAAGCGTGACATTAGAAGCCACCTGGGCAAAAGACCGCCCACGGGACCAGCGCCAGATTTCCCTTTGATCCTGACTGCGCCTTGCCACAAAATCATAGCGCTGGGCGGTCCGGTAGCGAAGCGTTACATTTCTGCCAGTCACATTGGTTTTAACCAGCGTGATTACCACATCTTCACCTCGCCGGTATACCGACTTATTAGTAAACAAAACATAGCGGAGGCCCCCTATCCTCCGTGTTGCCTGGTTCCTTGCCGTTTCGTCGGTTTCCACGCTTTCTGTTTCCTCTGGAATGATCAGCGTCTGCCCTACGAATATGGAATTCGGATCGGCAATATTATTTACCTCAATTAATCTTTCAACAGTAGTGCCATAGCGCCGGGCAATCAGAAACAAAGTGTCTCCGGTTTGAACCGTATAAGTTATCGCCATAACATATCCCTTCCTTCAGCTAAGATAAAGACATATTTTTTTACATTTTATGTATAAGAACCAAAACTGCTACAACCACTTCCTGAATAAAATCATGAACAAATTCGCCTTCGGCGACCTTTGGGCATATAACGCGGTTCATGTTCGGCCTTATAATTGTTCGAGCTCATTCGCCCTCGGATTCGGTCAAACTCGGCGCTTTGCGCCTTAAACAGTTCCCTCACTTATCCTCGGGCTCAATCGCTCTTTTTGAAAAAGGCCTCAAAATCGCCGCTTATTTATGCCCAAAGGTCACAATTCTTGAAAAGCATAATTCCCAAGGTAATAAAAAAAAAGAGCGGTTTATGAAGCCGCTCCTTGTTCGAATCCATCCCATCGTATTAAAAAGTCAATTCAATTACTTTTTTTTGTTTTAATGATCCCTTCACGTCAATAATTCGCTGATTACGTGAGCCCCGGAAAGGTAAGTCAAGATCCCTTTCCCCTATTATAAACGGCCCGTCGACAATATAGTCGGACACCAGGAGCAATTCCTCAACCGCCCGGTCTACTTTCGCTAGCTCCAGAAGTCTTTCCCAGGTGTAACCTGTAAAAGTAATTACGTCCAGCCCCAACATTTTGACCTCCCGGCCTAGCCAGGCCAAAGGCAAAGCTTGGAGGAACGGTTCTCCCCCGGAAAATGTAACTCCTTTAATCAGCTTTGTAGCCTTAATCTGTTCCAGTAGCTCCTTTGTCTCAATAAGAGTGCCGCCTGACAGGTCCCACGTGTCCGGGTTGTGGCAACCCGGACAGCCATGTTCACAACCCTGGGCAAAAATAACAAAACGCAACCCCGGCCCGTCAACCACACTCTCTCTAACAGTCCCCGCAACGCGCAATTCCATGCCAATCACATCTTTATCACAAATATTTATTATTTCTAATATTTCTAAGCTGTTACTATTCAGGTATTCAAAATTCAGTGGTCAGAATATTTCGAGACGATAAACCGTTACCTCATTCTGACTCCTGACTCCTGACTACTGAGTAGTTACTCTTAACTCTAATCACAGCGGTTTACACAACTGAGTTATCTTTACCCTTCCATCCTGCAGCATCTTACCCCTTGCGACAGTAAAACCGTTTATTACCAGATCAACATGTCCGTCCGGGAATGGTATTTCAATTTCGCCGCCAACATGCAACCTGGCCACGTCACCCATCGTCCATTGAAGCTTACCCAAAGCAAACACTACTTCCGACGGTACAGCCAGAACACCTGCCAGGTTCGGCAGTTCTTGAAACACCGGCGGAACCGCCGGCACCGGCGCGTTTACCGGTTCCGCCGGCCGCGCGGCCGTACTCTTACTGTCAGGTTCATCAAATATACCGGCCTTCATCAAAAGGAAGTTTGCTTCCTCACGCGCAGTGTCAACATTAGAAATCTGCATAAAAGTAGTTTTAAACAGGTTTCCGATCTCGACTTCAAAACGGGCAACCACCACCGGCTTGTCGGTCATTAGCGGGGTGTGGTCGGCATTTACCAGGTCTGACACCAGAATGGTCTTGGGTGGCTCGATATCGACGGTTACCCCAAAAACATTGGACATGGCTGTGGCAGCCGAACCAATCATCTGATTCATAACTTCAGTGGCTGCGCTTATTTCAATTTCGCTTAATTCGATTGGATGGTGCACTTCACCCTTGCCGCCCATCATGATGTTGGCTATCAATGCTATGTCTTCTTCAGTGATAACAAGCACATTAAATCCGTTTAAGCCTGATTTGAAACATACCTCAATAATCATATAAGGTGTTGAAAAAGCCCTAAACACCTCTTCCTGGTGACAAACGATCGTCTTAGGATAACCGATAGTTACCCCCGTGTTCAACAGCTCAGACAGGGTCGTAGCCGCCGTACCCATGCATATATTGCCAATCTCTCCAATAGTATCTAGTTCTTGCATGGTTAATAACTCTGCCGCTTCTTCCAAAATAGGATTTTCATTATATCTGGCAAATAGTTCGTCGATTTCTTTTTGAGTAAGTACTCTTTCACACATCTTTTTCACCTGACTCTATCAACAATCATTCTAAAATTTGCCATGAATAACAATAAATAATTCCTGGCTACACGACAAGATATTAATATTACATGTGAGTTACTCTGTCCCTCAACTCGGTAAGTTTACTGTCATTGAACCGGTCAGTTGTACTCAAATAACCGGTAATCCGCCGCACCCGGCTGATATCGGCCGAACCGCAGCGTGGGCAGGTATCCTCACTGATAACACTCAACAAATTGCAGTTTGTGCAAAAGTCAACCGGGAAATTTATGCCGCCGTAACCCATATCGCATTCACGCATATGCCTGATGATCGCCTCCACGGCCTCCGGGTTATGCACCGGGGGCGAAGCCATTTCCACATAACTGATGTGACCGGCATTGCAATACTTGTGGTAGGGCCCCTCCAACTTAATTTTATCATAGGCGCTGATCGGCAGATCCACAGGGATATGAAATGAATTTGTATAGTATTCTTTTGTAGTAACCCCCGGAATAAGCCCGAACTCCTTACAATCCAACTTCACAAACCGTCCGGAGAGTCCTTCGGCTGGAGTTGCCAGCAGGGTGTAATTCAAGTTATACTGCTCGCAAGCTCCGTCAATGATCGAACGCATAAAGGCCACTATCTCCTGGCCTAGAGCCTGCGACTCCTCGTCCTCACCATGATTCCGACCGGTCAGTGCAGTCAGCGTCTCGGCCAGGCCGATGAAGCCCACGGAAAGGGTGCCGTGTTTGATGGCCTCTTCAATGGGGTCGTCCGGCTTTAATCCTTCTGAATCAAGGTACAGCTTCTGACCCATAATGAATGGCATATCCTTTACTTTCAATTTTGCCTGCACCGAATAGCGGTGGTATAGCTGCCGTATGGCCAGATCCATCACGCTGGACAGCCTGCGGTAGAAATCGTCCAGGTTCCGCTCCGCCTTGATCGCAACCCGGGGCAGGTTAATGGTGGTAAAAGATAAATTACCCCGGCAGTCGGTAACCTCCGGACCCCGCCTGTTGGCTATAACACGGGTACGGCAGCCCATGTAGCTGACTTGGGTGCCGAACGGACTGTTAAAGGAAGAGTCCATAAAGCTGAAGGTGGGATTAAGCCGCTTGCTGGCCACCCTAATCGCCAGTTGGAACAAGTCGTAATTGGGGTCGCCCGGATTTAGATTGACTCCCTCTTTAACCCTGAAAATGATATTCGGGAAAATCGGGTTTTCTCCTTTCCCCAGGCCGGCCTCATAGGCCAGCAGAAGGTTTTTTACCACACGCCTGGCAGGCTCCTGGGTTTCCGTACCGATATTAATGGAAGAAAACGGCACCTGGGCTCCCGCTCTGCTATGCATGCTGTTTAAGTTATATATCAAAGCTTCCATGGCTTGATAAGTTTCAAAATCCGAGGCGTCTGCCACGAAAGGGGCAATATCCCGGTCAAAAAAGGCGAATGACTGGCCGCCGTGCATATCGTTCTGAGAACTCTGGAGGATTATCGTTGCCAGGGCCGTTGCCGTCCCGAGCCGTTTAGGAGGCCGGATATATCCGTGCCCGGTGTTGAATCCTTCTGTCAATAACTTGTTTAATGGAATTTGAAGACATGTAAGTGTCTTTCCATAGAAGTCAAGATCATGGATATGAATGTCTCCCCGCAGGTGGGCCAGAGACATTTCCTCGGGAATCAGACGGGTCAGGTAATACTTCCTGCTGGCCGCGCTGGCGATCTGGAGCATTTTTGCTGAAGGAGAGTTGCTGATGTTGGCGTTCTCCCGGTTGGTCTCCGCCAGGATCTCCTCCACCGCGTCCATCAAATCACTCTTAGCCTCCCGCATGCGCGTGCGCTTGTCGCGATATAGTATGTACGCTTTCGCAGTGCGGGCGTGGCCCGCCTCAATCAGGACTTTTTCCACAATATCCTGAACGTCTTCCACTCCAAAGACTGCACCGTTATATTGTTTCTTTAAAAGCTTTAAAACCTCAATGGTAAGCTCCATGGCAGTCTGGCGGTCCTCCCCGCCTACCGCCCGCGCGGCTTTGAAGATGGCGTCCGTAATCTTGGTTTCGTCAAACGGAACCTCCCGGCCGTCGCGCTTCCGGATGGTTTTAAACATGTTCTTTTGGTCCCCCTTTTAAGCTGTTGCCGTTCTTATTAAGAAGATTTTTCAATTCCTCCATAAAACTTTCAGCATCCTTGAACTCACGGTAGACTGAGGCAAAGCGGACATAAGCCACCTCATCGAGGCCGCGCAAGCTGTTCATTACCAATTCACCTATATAAGCGCTTTTTGCTTCTGTCTCCATGGTATTGCGCAGTTCCCTTTCTATACCTTCGACTATGGCTTCAAGTTTTTCAGTGGAAACCGGCCGTTTTTGGCAGGCCTTAAGCAAGCCCTGCAGCAGTTTCTGCCGGTTAAAAGCCTCCCTGCGGCCGTCCTTTTTCACCACTACCAGAGGAAGCTCGTCCACCCTTTCATAAGTGGTAAACCGCTTGCCGCAACCGCCGCACTCCCTGCGTCGCCGGATTGAATGCCCCTCAACGGTGGGCCGGGAATCAAGCACCCTGCTGTCAGAAAAACCGCAAAACGGACATCTCATTTCTACCACCAAATCCTATTTACCTGCGGATAATTATTGCCTATTCAACAAGGCCCAACCAACTTATCCACAGGATATTGTATAATCAGTGTTACCATTGTACAATATCTTGATTAAGAAAACAAAATCACTATAACCGGTAAAAAACAAAAAAAGAGACACTTTCCTCTCTCTTACTTGAAAAAGGTAACTTTTTTACATCAACATTGGTAGTTTGCCTATAATTATGTTCAGGTGTTTTTAAGTGCCTGTAAAACTATATGCCTCCACCAGTATAACATCAGCACCGATCTTTTTTATTTTATTCCATGGAACTACGATTTCCTCTTCCTTCCCAAGAAAACCTAAAAATTTACCCCCTCCGACACCGGGTAATATAATCGCATTAATCTTACCTTCCTCAAGGTCAATATCAATATCTTTGATCATGCCAAGCCGTCGGCCGTCAACAATATTAATTATCTCCCGCATGCGCAAATCAGAGATCTTCACCATTACCGGACACCTCCACTACATTTATATGTAATAACGATGCAGCGCTGACCAAAAAAATAAACCAATTCGCCTGCAGCGACCTGTGGACTTACAACGCGGCTCATGTTCACCCCTTAAAATTGTACGAACTCGTTCGCCCTCGGGCTCGGTCAAACTCGGCGCTTCGCGCCTCAAACAGTTCCCTCGCTTATCCTCGAACTCACTCGCTCTTTGAATAAGGGTTCAAATTCGCCGCTAACGTAAGTCCACAGGTCACTTATCCACAGTTTTCGAAAAGCATAATTTCCTAAGCACAAACAAAGGGGCCGGGCTTTACTTTGTGAAATATTAGAATCTCACAGAGTAAAGCCCGGCCCCACTCTTTAAACCCAACTACATGAATTTTCGCATATGGTTTAGTGCTGCCTTCTCCAACCGTGATACTTGAGCTTGTGATATGCCGATTTCCTCGGCCACCTCCATCTGAGTCTTCCCTTCGTAAAACCTTAAGGTAAGAATTAATTTCTCACGGCTGCTAAGTTTCCTGAGAGCGTCCCGAATGGCTATGTCTTCAAGCCAGATCTGATCCATATTTTTCTCGTCATGAATCTGATCCATCACAAAAATAGTGTCGCCGCCGTCGTGATAAACCGGTTCAAAAAGAGATACCGGTTCCTGAATAGCATCCAGGGCGAAAACGATCTCCTCCCGCGGCATCTTTAGCTCACCGGCAATCTCATTGATGGAAGGCTCCCTGGAATACTTGTTTACCAGGACGTCGCGCACCTGAAGCGCCTTATAGGCCACATCCCGCAAGGAACGGCTAACCCGGATCGGGTTGTTGTCGCGCAAGTAGCGGCGAATTTCCCCAATAATCATAGGTACTGCGTAGGTGGAAAATTTCACGTTTTGAGACAGGTCAAAATTGTCTATGGCCTTCATCAGGCCGATACAACCTACTTGAAATAAATCATCAACATATTCTCCCCTGTTGTTGAAACGCTGGATTACGCTCAGCACCAGCCGAAGGTTCCCATTTATTAACTGAGTACGGGCCGAAGTATCCCCCTTATGCATGGCCTCAAACAAAGTCCGCATCTGACTTCCTGTTAGCACCGGGAGTTTTGATGTATTGACCCCGCAGATCTCCACCTTATTGACCAGCATGGACATCCTCCCATTCCAGGATATAGTCGAGAACTAAGCACCAAATAATCCTGTCCTCGTACATTATTACCACGGAAATACTGAAATATACATGGACGCCCTGCCGGCTTATTGTTCGCAATCTATCACTCCATGCGGTGAATTTCCTTTTTCAGCCTTTTAATTATCCTTTTCTCCAACCTGGAAATATAGGACTGAGATATACCTAACAAGTCGGCCACCTCTTTTTGAGTTTTTTCCATTCCATTGTTTAAACCGAAACGCAGTTCCATAATCTTGCGTTCACGCCCGGAAAGCCTCTGGAGCGCCAGGTAAAGAAGCTTCTTATCCACTTCATCCTCTATATATTTATAAATTATATCATTTTCCGTACCCAGGACATCGGACAGCAGCAGTTCATTGCCGTCCCAATCAATGTTCAGCGGCTCATCAAAGGAAACCTCTGTACGGGTCTTGTTATTCCTCCTCAGGTACATCAAAATCTCATTCTCAATGCAGCGGGACGCATATGTGGCAAGTTTAATCTTTTTTGCCGGATCAAAAGTGTTAACGGCTTTAATCAGGCCAATGGTTCCTATAGAAACCAGGTCTTCGATGCCGACCCCTGTATTTTCAAATTTACGGGCGATGTAAACAACCAACCGCAGGTTCCTTTCGATCAGAACGCTCCTTACCGCAACGTCTCCGGACTCAAGGCGGCTGATTAAAAAAGACTCTTCATCCATTGTCAGAGGCGGCGGTAAAGCCTCGCTGCTTCCGATGTAATAAACACGGGGCCGGCAGCCGGTCCGGATCAGGAAGCGCAATACCGCCAAGCGGACACACCATATTATACGCCAGATGTTCTTCATTGATAAATCATCCTTGATCCAGAATATTTGCATTCACTTCACGATATTTCCAGGAGACGCGGGTTCATTAAAGCGTTGCATGAATTACCGGGATCTATTTTTTTATGGTAAATTGCGATAACAACTTTTTTGATTTGGATCAGTTGCTCACGGTGTATAAAGAACACTTCATCCGGTCGAAAACCCACCATTAACCCACCGGAATGGCCCAGAGAGTTAAAAGGAATCACACTGAATCGCGATCTCCAAGGGCTTTCACCCAGACTGCCAAGGATATGCCATACGTCCGGCTCTCCGGCTTTATCAAACAAGACCTGCACCTCGGCAGGTAAAAGTGGCTTTAAAACACCGTATTCCACCACAATTACCGCTCGTTTCGTCATGGGATCGGTCAGTTGGTTGCCGGTGTCAAGAAAGGCGTTTACCTGAACTTGTACTCCCTGAGATTTTATCAAAAGAACAATCTTAAAAATTTTTTCTATAATACGTTTTTGAAGCAGGGGATTTATCACCTTAACCACTACTCCAAAAGCAATTAAACCCAGGAATAAACCGCGCCAAAAATTCTTGGATATTATCAGATTGATACCATTTATACCGGCAATTCGAACCGGCTGAATAAAAAAGATCATTCCAAAAATCAGTCCGCCTAGAACGAACGAAGTTAAATAAAAAACGCATAAACACGTTAAAAACTTTTTGGGCTGAAGCGGCGTGAAGGCAAGTGAGATGATCATCACTGACGCGATTATTTTGAACCATACGGTTAATAACAGGCTGCTTCCAGGAGCAAATAAAGCCAGTGTATAAGCGGCCCCCAACGTCGCCCCGGCAACCAGGCGGCCTTTACCGGCTGGTTGCCGGCAGATTTTCGCGGTAGCCCACAGGATAGTATAGTTCATTACCAGGTTGCCAAAAAAAACTTGGTCGAGATACACAGTATAAAACAACATTGCCCGACCCCTAACACTGGTAATAAGAATAAATATTCGTTACCAGTATATTGTTTTAATTAAATCCTTATTACAGGTAAGTAAAATGATAACAGCCCTGACCTAATTATACATGGTCAGGGCCAAGGAATTTGTCGGGTCTTGAAGCGACATAATTTTTTTCAAAATATTTTCACAGTGGTAATATATAAAAACCCCTACCTTGGTAGGGGGGATTAATACTCTTATACTCCTATCGCCGCCGCAGAAAAGCGGGTATATCTAAATCATCATGGTTTGAGAACGGCTTAATTTCCAGTTCCGTCCTTATTCGATCTTTCTTATGGCTCATCTGATCAAAACCAGTCGCAATAACAGTTACCCTGACTTCCGCTTCCATATTTTCGTCTATTACTGCGCCAAAGATAATGTTAGCTTCCGGATCAGCAGCCTGAGCGATAATTTCCGCCGCCTCATTAACTTCAAAAAGACCAAGGGAGGTACCGCCGGTAATATTCAAAAGAACACCCCTTGCTCCTTCAATGGAGGTTTCCAGCAGAGGGCTGGAAATAGCCGTGCGGGCCGCTTCGGTAGCCCGGTTGTCGCCGCTAGCGATGCCAATGCCCATTAACGCTGAACCGGTTTCTTTCATGATAGTTTTTACATCTGCGAAATCCAGATTAATCAGTCCGGGAACAGCGATTAAATCAGATATGCCCTGCACACCCTGACGCAGCACATCGTCTGCGATACGGAAAGCCTCGACAATAGAAGTGTGTTTTTCAATAACCTGTAATAGCCTGTCGTTGGGAATGGTTATCAGCGTATCTACTTTGGTTTTTAATGTCTCAATTCCGCCTTCAGCCTGATTGGCCCGCTTGCGGCCTTCGAAGGTGAATGGCTTGGTTACCACTCCGACAGTAAGCGCTCCCAACTCTTTAGCCACTTCGGCCACGATAGGCGCCGCTCCGGTTCCCGTACCGCCCCCCATGCCACAGGTAACAAAAACCATATCCGATCCTTTTAGCGCCTGCATTATTTCATCGCGGCTTTCTTCAGCCGCTTTTTCTCCGATCTCGGGATTACCACCCGAGCCAAGCCCCTTCGTCAGTTTAATACCGATTTGAATTTTTTGGTTGGCCTGTGCCAGATGGAGAGCCTGGGCGTCAGTATTTACCGCAATAAACTCCACGCCTCTGAGCCCCGCGCTAATCATCCTGTTTACTGCGTTATTTCCACCACCCCCGACCCCGATAACCTTAATATTTGCAAACTGGTCAAGGTCGAGTTCAAAATCAAGCATGCCTTAGCCTCCTCTACAGTTTATACCAGATTTATTTTTCGCTAACCTTTGCCTTTATGTTAGCATAATGAGAATCCATACTTAACAAGGCCAAAGGCGTTCGCATAATGCGGACCTAATTCAAGTCCAGCATTTTTTTGTATACCAATTCTTACCCCGAGCCGCAGACTGTTTTCAACTAACGAGGAAATTCCGTCCATTTGTGCTACACCGCCGTAAAGAACAGCACCACCAGGTAATTGGCCGGGATACATAAATTTCTTCACCACCCCGGCAACCATGTCTATAATTTCTTTAACACGGGCTACAATTATTGAGTCGATAAACTCATAAGATACCTTCGCGGTTTGTTTTTCATCCGACCTGGTAATCTCAAGATATCCTCGCCTGGTTTGCCAGTCACTCCGGTATTGTTTTAAGATTTCCCTGGCTTGTGCCAGGGAAGTGTGCAGTCCGATAGCCAAATCGGTAATAATGTGTTCGCCGCCTACTGCCAGGACAGCGCTTTCCCGAATTAGCCCCCGGTCGATGACACTCACTGTCGAAGCCGTAGCGCCAAAGTCTATAAGTAATGTTCCCAATTCCCTCTCGGCCGGGCTTAAAAGCGCTTCAGCGGCTGCGAGCGGACCGTATATAACATCACGAACTGTAAGACCGGCCAACCGGGCGCTTTCAATAATGTTTTCAATATTGCGGCTGTCGGCAGTTATTGCCCGTGCCTCGGTAAAACGCTCCGGTTTTAAAAAAATCAACATACTTGTGTTTGGAATAACAGCCAACAATTTTTCACCCGGCGGTATTCCAGTCACTGTCAAATCCTGAAAATAGACACCTTTGCCGGTATGGTCTCCCGCAGTTAAGGCAACATTACAGTTTCTTGTTGTTACGGATAATCCATTACATCCAACATAGGCGGAAAGTGCTTTCATTCCCGTCATCTTCCCTGTTCTCTCTAACGCCTGTTTAATAGAAGCAACTGCCGCTTCAACGTTGACAACAGAACCTTCCTGTACTCCTAAGGCGTAACTTTCTCCCACCCCTACTATCCGCGGTAAAGAACCGCCATCAGCCTGAGCTATCACCACCGCTGTTTTTGAACTACCCAAATCAAGACCGACCAGCGTAGCAGGATGTCTTTTGGCCAAGCACGGAACCTCCCGAACGACTTTACTTGTTTTGCTAAGATTCCATATTAAAGGGATTCCACATGAAATATGATTTCCCTTTTTATTTTTTTAACAAATGTCTGCGAATAATTGCAAGGTTTTGAAAAAGCCTGACACCAAAAGCAACTATTGCAGCCAGATAAAGGTCAATTCCCAGTCTTTCACCAATAAAGGCCAAGCCTGCCGCCAGCAAAGCGTTGCTAAAGAAACCGGTAACAAAAATATCATTGTTAAAGTGGTCTTCCATAGCCGCGCGTATACCCCCGAAAACCGAATCCATAGCAGCCAGCGCTGCCACTGACATATACTTGGCATAGGCGTGAGGCAACACCAGGGGAATGTTCAACCCGACCAAGATCCCAACTCCCAGGCCTAATACCGCCAACCATAGCCCTAACCACATGAATCGCTCACCCTCTTTGCGTTGGTTTGGCATAGTCAAACCTCAGAACGCCGGTAAAAGCAGGTATTAAAATATTATCCTTAGCCTCCACCTTTACCACTATGCCCAGATCACTTAAGTATTCAACAAGCCCCCCCTTAATCTCCAAACTGCTTTTTAACGTCGTGGCATTTCCAATGGCAGTAACCTTATAAGGCGCCGTGAGTTTGGTCAGATTTACATTGATATGGTTTCCCGCCAAGCGAACCTCGCTGGTTGCAAGAATCCTCTGATTATTAACGGCGATGGCTTCCGCCCCGGCGCCGCGTAAATCATTAATTACTTTCAGCAGGTCGTCGTCCTTAATTGGACTAAGGTAGGGATTTACGCCCGGTCTAGTGTTTTCGGGAAGGTTGTCTAAAATTACTTCCACGCCGGGACCTTCTACTGCTGTAAGTCCGGCATAGAGTTTTATTTTTAACAATTCACTATTAAAGGCGTCTGTGGCTTCAGAGTAACCTTTACCAGCTTCTTCAAGTTTGGCTGAGAGGTCGGCCACTTCCTCGCGAAGCTGCTCCATATCTCTATCTAATTGGCGCTTCTCAACAGTCAATTCCTGTTCACGGCCATAGGGCACCCCGCGGTCGATGCTGCTGGCAGTTCGAAATTGCAATGCTATCATCAAACCTAATATTATCGCAACCATAGTAACAGATACATAAATCGATTTATTCAAAGCCAACTCTCTCCTAACCGGCTGCTTTCGCGTATTCAAATTTTATACCGCCGCTGTACGCCGGTACGGTAACTTGAGACATTTTCTTTACCGATACTTGAATTCCCCAAAATTGAAGCGTTTCCGCCACTCCGCCCTTCATTTTCAAGGAACTCTCCAGTGTGTCCGGGTTGCCGATGGCCGTAATCACATATGGCGGCGCCAGGCGTTTATTTTTATTCAGTACTATTGTCGGGCCCGTACATCTAACCTCGGTGGTTGCCAGCAATCTTTGACCGTTAATTGATATCGCTTCAGCCCCGGCCGCTCTGATTTCATTTAAAACCCTTAACACATCCTCATCGTGCAATACATAAAGGTTAGGGTTCTCACCGGGCCGGAGACTAATATTGCTGTCATTCAAGGTAACCTCAACCCCTGGTCCGCTCAACTCGGAAACACCAGCTTCCACTTTGGCTTTCTCCAGTTCTTCCTTAAGGTCTTGAGTCTGCGGGCCGCTAGTGGCTTTATCCAAATCAGCGCGCAGGGCATTTACCTGGGTCTGGAGCGCGTCACGGTCTTTCTTCATCTGGCTTACCTCAGTCGATAGTTCTTGCACTCTCTGTACCGATTCAAAACGTTGAATTTCCCTGGTAAAGCGAAACTGAAAGGCTAACATAATTCCCAGTACCAGACCGATTACAGCGACCATCCAATGGAAGCTTTTCAATTTTACTGACCCCCCTCGAACCTGAATATATCCTCCTAAGATGGTGCATCCATGTTTATTTATATTTCACCACAGGCATTCCCACACATGATAAATCTATATATTCAACTTTTGCCCCTTGTTTTTGCAGTTCTTGTAAAATTTGAGCGAAAACGGTTCCTTTTTCTTGAATATCAACAGCCCCCCCAAAACGGCACTGAATGCGATCCAGTGTATAAGCCTTGATCTGGCCGTCCTGGTTGACATGAACTTCGGATAATTTCTTAATTACCTCATCCGGCAATCCGCTAATCATCATCAAGGCGTCCTCCAGACGCTCCGCCTTAATAGCCTCCCCAGGGTAGGGTAAATCCGCCTTGACACCTGTGATTATTGGTATACCAGGGACACCCGCCCCGGAATGCCGGAGAAAAATACCTTCTTCATCCACTTCGATAAAACCGTCTCCTGTATGTAAAAGCCCAACGGGACGGCGTTCAGTTACCGTGATCAGCACTGTTGAAGGCAAAACCCTGGTAACACGCGCCTCTTTAATCATAGGAACTACTTTCAATTTCCCAGCTACGTCCGCCAAGTTCAGCTTAAAAATATTAACTCCGGCACCAATGTCGGCTACAGTCCGGATACTCTCCTCATCAAGAAACTTATTGCCCTGGACAACAACCCGTTGTATTTCAAATAGAGGCGATCTCAAAAGAATATATCCCGTTAATAAAACCAGCAATATAAAAAAAAGGCTCTCAAACACATTACTTTTTTTCCCTTTTCTACCACCCCTGAAAGTACCCGTCAATTGCCAATCACTCCAGTGGTATAATTACCTTATCCAATATTATTATAACAATCGTTTTCTCCTTGTCCATGGATTACCGAAGTATATTTACCTTAAGCTACAACAATGGGCGGCTATGACCGCGGCTTGAGTACCGTTATCTCAACCATTGTTCCAATTTTTACCAGGGAATAAAGTTCCTTGACATCTTCGTTGGTCATCCTAACACACCCCTCTGAAGCATGTTTCCCGATTGATACTGTTTCATAAGTTCCATGGATTCCGTATTTCAATCCTTTTGGCGCTCTGTCATCATTCACCTTTACCCTGTTATCTTTTTCGACAGGCACGCCAAGTCCCAACCACCTGACTCCCAGACTTCCACTCAAGTCGTGGTTATTAAGCTTATTCTTGATAATAAACTCACCTTCCGGGGTAAAAGAAGGATCTTTACCCGTGGCAACCTGGAAGATCTTATATAATTCGCCGCTCTTATATAAATATAGCACATTATTTCCTTTATCAATCAATATTTTATCATCATTTGTTCCCGGATTAGGATAGGAAGCCAACAGCTCTAAATCAGGCACTATTTTCACTATATGAGCCTCCCTGGTGTCAACGATCTTAATTCCTTCGGTAATCGCCACACCATGAAGAGGTGAAGAACAGGCCGGTTTGTTTTTCAACACAGTAACTTTTTCTATATCATCGCCGGAGGCGGGTATTGCCACCCACTTCGTGTTACCGCCTTTCTTACAAACCAAATATTGTCCACTGTCACTATAAACCGCCAGGCTATCATCCTCATAAGCCAGTTTGCCACGCATGATCTTCCCCTGCGGAGCATTAATATCAATCAATTTGTACACAAGGGTGAATGCAAGGACTGACATGGTAAAGACCAATATATATCTCTTTGTATTAAATCGATTAATTCTCAGCATTTAAATAGTATTGTCCGGCACCAAGCCATTTAACCGCCACCCTGACGCAAAAATTTAATATGGTTATAGAGTTGGAGTAGCGCTTACCAACGGGCTCATATTCGCCATTATCAATAATTTAATAACACGGGGGAAAACGGTGTTCCGCCAAGGTTAATTAAGGTAATGCCTGGAGGGAAAGATAAGGCTTGAATGTGGGAATGTATAAAAAAAATGTTCTTATAACAGGTTAGTTATTAAAACCATCTTTGAGTTTTAATTGCCTGTCCTAAGTATAACCAAAAAAGAGTCACATTAATTGTGAACTCTAATAATCCTCGCGCCCAGGGCGTTATATTTTACTTCTAATCGCTCGTATCCGCGGTCAATGTGCTGCACTTTTTCCAGAACGGTCCCGTCTTCCGCGGCAAGGGCGGCCAGTACCAGCGCCGCCCCCGCCCGTAGGTCGCTGGCTTCAATACAGGCGCCGCTTAGTTTATCGACACCTTTAATAATCGCGGTCTGTCCTTCAACCTTTATATCCGCGCCCATCCTCCGGAGTTCCCCAACGTGTTTAAAACGATTCTCAAAAATAGTTTCAGTGATTACGCTGGTTCCTTCCGCCAAACTCAATAGCGCCATCATCTGTGGCTGCATGTCGGTTGGAAAGCCCGGATAAGGCATTGTTTTTATATCAACCGCTTTTATTCGCCCGTTTCCCAGTACCCTGACATAATCATCTCCAACACTGATATTGACACCGGCCTCGCGCAGCTTCGCCAACAAGGGATCCAAATGTTCCGGGATTACGTTGGTTACAGTAACATCACCGCCGGTTATCGCGGCAGCCACCATATACGTCCCAGCCTCGATGCGGTCAGGAATTATAGTGTAATAAGTCGGCTTAAGGTCTTCTAAGCGGACACCTTCGATCTTTATTGTATCTGTTCCAGCGCCCTTTACGCGGGCACCAATGCTGTTAAGAAAATTTTGCAGATCTACTAATTCCGGTTCTTTAGCGACATTCCGGATAATTGTTACCCCTTCAGCCAGTACCGCCGCCATCATTAGATTTTCTGTGGCGCCCACACTGGGCAAGTCAAGATGAATATCAGCGCCAACCAACTTTTCAGCCTCGGCTGTTATATAGCCGAACTTTTCCTGAATTTTGGCGCCTAACAGTTGTAGACCTTTCAGGTGGAGGTTCATCGGCCGGCTACCAATTTGGCAGCCACCCGGATACGATATTTTAACGCGACCAAACCTGCCCAGTAACGCTCCCAGCACAAGGTTTGAAGCGCGCATCCGGCGCATCAGATCTTCTGATATTTCAAGCGGCTGAGCATTTGAACTGTCAACTTCAATAGTATTCCTGTCCCAATTAACTTTCACACCGAGGTGAGTCAGTACATCTTTCATTACCGATACGTCAACCAGTCTGGGTACTTCATGAATAACGCTCTTCCGGGCGTTAAGGATACAAGCCGCCAGTATCGGCAAAGTAGCGTTCTTGGACCCACTGGCGCGAATAGTCCCCTTTAGGCGGCTTCCACCTAAGATCATGAATTTTTCCAATCTTTTCACCTCCGCCTAATCATGACCGGTAAACCTTATCTCGGGCTGGAGTTCTACACCAAACCGACTGTTTACAACTTTTCTGACGTGCTCCATTAAAGCCAGCACATCCTTGGCTGTGGCTGAACCCAAGTTTATGATGAAATTGGCGTGGAGTGTGGAAACCTGAGCATCTCCCATCCGCATTCCTTTTAACCCCGCGGCTTCGATCAAACGTCCGGCGGAATCGCCCGGCGGGTTTTTAAAAACACTCCCGGCGTTGGGATAATAAAGCGGTTGTGATGCTTTTCGCCTTGCCAGATAATCCGCCATTTCTTTTCGGATGAGCTCTTTTTCCCTGGGACGGCAGGTAAAGGTAACCTCCACTATAATAGCCGGTTCCGATTGCAATATACTGGACCGGTAACCAAATTGCATATCTTCCCTGCTTTTATAGACATAAACCCCTTCCATGCTTAATACCAATACCTTCCGCACCAGCGCACTTACAGATGAGCCGTTGGCGCCCGCGTTCATTATCACGGCCCCTCCGACTGTACCGGGAATACCCGTTGAAAATTCAAATCCGCCCAAACCGGCGTCTCTAGCCGTCGACGCGACCGTCGCCAGTTTGGCCCCGGCCTCTACTGTTATTTCATTATCAACGGTTAATACACGGGCGAAATTATTTCCTATTTTAACCACAACCCCTCTGATCCCGTCGTCGGAAACCAGAAGGTTCGAGCCGGCCCCAATAACAGCCAAAGGAATACTTTTATCGTGAGTGTAAGAAACAACAAGCTGAAGCTCCTGGCGGTTCCCCGGTTCCACAAAAATATCCGCGGGCCCGCCGATACGCCAGCTTGTGTGTTTTTTCATCGGTTCGTCCGCCCGCACCCGGCCGGGTAAAAGCGCGAGCAATTCATGGTAAAGGGTTGAATCAGCCAATTTTTTGACTCTCCTTTAACTTGTTGACCAGTTCAACACCTGCGTTCCAAATATCACCGGCTCCCATTGTCAAGATCAAGTCGCCGGGGCGGGCTGTTTCAACCAGGTAATTGACTATCTCTTGCCTGGTCGGTAAGTAAACAACCTCGCGGCCTTCATTTTTTTCAATCGCGGACACAATATTTTTCGCGCTTACCCCCTTGATGGGCTGTTCGCCGGCACTGTAAATGTCGCTGATAATAATAATATCCGCATCGCTGAATGCCGTACCGAAACGCTCACCAAGAAGCGAAGTCCGGGTATAGCGGTGTGGTTGAAACACACCTACGACCCGCCCTTTTTTCATCTGGCGGGCTGCTTTTAAAGTTGCTTTAATTTCCGAGGGATGATGGGCATAGTCATCAACAACTCTTATTCCCCTTACTTCGCCCATGCACTGAAACCTGCGCCCGGCGCCTTTAAATCTTTTTAACGCCGCTGCAATTTTATCGAAGGAAAGGCCGATAAACCGGCCGGCCGCAACCGTGGCAAGGGCATTGGAAAGGTTGTGCCGGCCGGGCACACTCAACTCAAGACATCCTAAAAAATTACCCTGATAATAAACGTCACCGGCGGTGGTGCTGTTGTCAAGCCGGAGATTTCGCATGGTATAATCCGCGTCATGCTGTTCGACGGCATAAGTCTGGCAAGGCCGGTCATATTCATTCAATATCTCTCTTATTCTATTGTTGTCAAGACACGCTATTAACAGGCCGTCGCACGGTACCTTGGCCATAAATTTCCGGAAAGCGGCAACTATGTTTTCAACGTTTTTATAATAATCCAGGTGATCATCTTCTATATTGGTAATTATTTCGATAAAAGGATTCAACTTTAGAAAAGATCCGTCACTTTCATCCGCTTCCGCTATCAGATATTGACCCCTGCCCAGTTTGGCGTTTCCACCGATATCTGTCAATTCACCTCCGATGATTATGGTGGGGTCAAGATAATTCTTTTCAAATACCAGGGCCATCATAGCAGTAGTTGTGGTTTTTCCGTGGGCTCCGGCTATTGCTATTCCCTTCTGCCTATCCATCAGCATTGCCAGCATCTCACCCCGGTGAATTACCGGCAGGCCCTTTTTCTTAGCCGCAACCAGTTCAACATTGGTGGGGGGAATAGCCGTTGAGGCCACAACTAAATCAGCATCTCCCAAGTTTTCCTCAGCATGCCCGACATAGCAGGTTACCCCTAGGGCTTCCAGCCTTTCGGTTACGGCTGTGGTTTTTAGGTCCGAACCGGTCACCTTATAACCCAACCCCAGCATAATCCCGGCGATACCGTTCATACCAGAGCCACCGATTCCGATAAAATGAACATGCTGTCCTTTTCGCACTAAATCACATCTACCTTTCTAAAATTTATTTGTAAATACTCAGGAATCAGGAGCCAGAAGTCAGGAGTCAGGAGCCAGAAGTCAGGAATAAGAATAAGCAAACGGTTTATCGTCTTGAAATATTCTAAATTCTGACTACTGAATTTTGAATACCTGAATAGTAATAATTATTTCAGCATATTCCCGGTACTTAGGTTCATAGCTCTTAGTATATTACAAACGGAACTTTGGCTCTTCCCAACCAACTATCTACGGACAAACTTTTAAAACTTTTTATTTAACATACTATTATCCCGTTAAGCCGTATCAACCCCTTTCACTCCCGATAAAATCTCAATAATACGGCTTTTTGCCTAAAACATAGAATATACTATGCATATTTCAGTAAAGTGTTACATCTTATAGATCCCTACTTGTCCACCGAACACAGATGCCCATATATAGCTTTAAACACATTATTTTCTTCTAACTCCGATTAACTCGTCCACACAGTCTATTATATCTTCAAGAGCACGTTTTTTGCCCAGCCTTTTACTGGCAGCGCCCATGGCCGTTAACTTATCCCGGCTGCCAAGCAATTCAGCAACTTTGTTACAAAGCACATACCCGTCCAGCTCTCTATCCAATACCACCAACGCCGCGTTTTCTTTTTCAAGGGCGCGGGCGTTATACTCCTGGTGATTTTCCGAAGCGTGAGGATAAGGAATAAGAATTGAAGGGATACCCATTGCTGTCAATTCAGCCAGAGTGGCCGCGCCCGCCCGGCAGATCACCAGATCGGCCGCCGCCAACGCGTCTTGCATATTATACATATACGATATAATGGTAACGTTCCCAATTTTGTCCAATTTTATACCGGAAGCATTACAGTTGTCCATAAACTCTTTGTACCCTGATGTTCCGGTTATATGGAGGATGCTTAACCGCGGGTCATCTGCAAAATTTTTGATCACAGACACCATGGCCTTGTTAATGGTACGGGCGCCCCTGCTCCCTCCAAATGATAACAACAGAAAACCGTCATGGCTTAAATTCAATTTTCTTAAGGCATTTTTCCGGTCTGCCGCCATGATCTCCGGACGCACGGGAAGCCCGGTCAGCCTGACCTTATTCCGGTTAGGGAAATACTTTATTGAATCGGCGAAGGTTACGGCTACCCGCCCGGTAAAACGCGACAGGATTCGGTTGGTAATGCCGGGAAACGCATTTTGTTCATGGATCAAGGTAGGCACCCGGCTTAGGGCGGCAGCCAGCACTACCGGCCCGCAAACATATCCTCCCGTTCCAATCACCGCGTCCGGCCGCCATTGCCGGATAATCCCGGAAGCCTGAAGGAAGCCCCGTCCAGCTTGCCATAATACCAGTAAGTTATGGAATGACAGCTTCCGTTCCAATCCAGATGCCATAATACCCTTGAAAGGAAGTCCCTCTTTTTGAACAATATCAGCTTCCATTCCCTGTACTGTTCCGATATAAAGCACCTCGGAGCCGGGATATCTGTCCTTAAGCCCCCTGGCTATAGCCAAGGCGGGGTAAATATGTCCTCCGGTCCCCCCACCGGACACCACAAAACGCAACTGCCTCACCTCATTTCTCACCGGGCGGCAGTAAATTGAGATATATTAAGCAATATCCCCACTCCAATCATAGTAAAAAGCAAAGATGTGCCGCCAAAGCTGATAAATGGCAATGGAATACCTGTTACCGGTAATGATCCGGTTACAACACCAATATTTATTATCGACTGCACACCCACCCACGCGGTAATACCGGTAGCCAGCAAGCTGGCGAACGGATCAGTCGATGTTATTGCTATTTTTAAGCCTCTCCAGATAAAAAGGGCAAAAAGTAAAATTACCAGTGAAGCTCCAATAAAGCCCAATTCCTCACCGATGATGGCAAAAATAAAGTCGGTATGGTTCTCGGGAAGATAAAGGAACTTCTGCTTGCTTTGACCCAAACCCATCCCGAACAGGCCGCCGGAGCCGATGGCGTAAAGACCTTGGATTATATGAAACCCGCCACCCTGGGGATCGGCCCAGGGATCCAGGAAAGACAATAAACGCTGCAGCCGGTACGGTTTCATGATAATAGCGCAACCTACCGCTGCCAAGCCGGTTATCATAATACAGCCAAGATGGGTTAACCTGGCGCCTGCGGCGAAGATCATTACAAAGACTATTCCAGCCAGAGACGCGGCTGTTCCCAGGTCGGGCTGGATCAAAATAAGGAGAGCAGCCAATGACATCACTACCAGGTAAGGCAAAACGCCTTTCGTGAAAATTTTGACCTTTTCTTTTTGTTGGGCCAGACCGTAAGCTGTAAACATAATAATACAAAGTTTAACAAATTCAGCGGGAGCGAAAGGCATTGGGCCGACTGCGATCCAACGCCGCGCACCGTTTACCTCCCGGCCGATGCCCGGAATTAATACCAAAACAAGCAGGACTAAAGATATTATTAAAGCAGGTAGAATATAGCGTTTGAGCTGCCAGTAATCATATTTCATTGTCAACCGCATGGCAAATAAACCAAGCAGTGCCCATACCACCTGGCGTTTAAAGAAGTAAAAGCTATCATTATATCTGACCAAGGTGCTGTACTCGCTAGCGCTGAAAACCATAACAACGCCGATGCTCAACAAGCTTAACACTGTTAAGAAAAGAATAAAATCAGGAGACTTTTTTTTTGGTTGCATGGTCCAGGCCAACCCCCCTTTAAGTCAAAATCCCGTTATTCTAATACTATTTTTTTAAATAAATCTCCACGCTCTTCAAAATTCTTAAACATATCCCAACTGGCGCATGCCGGGGATAAAAGAACTATTTCGCCGGGCCGGGCGGCTTGGCGGGCCAGCATTACAGCTTCACTTAAGTCGCCGGCATACAGGATATTTTCAAATTTCTCGGCCCGGGCAGCGTCAGCAATTAACTCGGCACTCTGACCCAAAACAACCAGCACTCTGACTTTTTCCCTGATTTTTTCAGCAAGTTCACTAAAGTCGCTACCCTTATTCTTGCCGCCGGCAATCAGTACGATGGGCTTATCATACGCTTCAAGCGCTTTTATCGAAGCATCCGGGTTGGTCCCTTTGGAGTCATTAATGTATCGCACACCATTAATTTCGGCCACAAATTCCAGCCGGTGGGACACCCCTCTAAACTCTTTCAAAGCAGCGGCCAGTGAATTATTATTTATCCCCATCGCCTTAGTGGCCGCGACTGCCGCGAGAGCGTTTTCCAAGTTATGCGCGCCGGGGATACTCAAATCATCAACATTACATATAATTTCAGCATCTCTACCCAGTTTTGCGATGATTTTTCCTTCATTGACAAAGACACCATTTTCCAATTCCTTACACCGGCTAAAATAAATAGTCTCTCCGCGTGATTTTAGCCCAAGCGCGGCGGTCAAAGGATCGTCATAATTGAGCACAATATAGTCGCCGGGTTCCTGGTTGGCAAATATCTTGGCCTTGGCTGCAATGTAGTTATCCATATTGCCATGGCGGTCCAGGTGATCAGGTGTGATATTCAAAATTACCCCCACCTTTGGTTTAAAAGCCCTGGTGGTTTCCAGTTGAAAACTAGATACCTCAGCAACAACCACATCTTTAAAACAATATTTTTCCACTTCCGCAACTAAAGGAAGGCCGATATTGCCGCCTACCAGTGTAGACCTGCCGGCATTCTGAAAAACAGAGCCGATTAAGGCAGTCGTAGTGGTTTTGCCATTGGTTCCGGTAATTGCCACAATGGGGGCTTCAGTAAAATGGTAGGCCAGCTCCAACTCCCCGGTGACACATATGCCATTTTTCATGGCAGACCTGGCCGGCTCAACAGTAAGAGGAACCCCGGGGCTCATTACCACCAGATCAAAACTCCCCTGCTTTACCTCCGGGTAGCCGCCAAGTGAAAGCTCAATCCCTTCAGCAGCCAATTCAGCTGACTTGTCTTCCAAGTAGGCCGGATTATCGGCATCTGTCAAAACAACAACAGCGCCTTTTTTCGCAAGAAAGCTGGAAACAGCCACCCCGCTCCTGCCGGCTCCGACAACCAGCACTTTTTTTCCATTAAGTTCCATAGTACCCGCCTTCCAAAAGCTGTATCGAACAACGGTGGAATGCTTTTCACCGACCCAGATGATAAAACCCGGCAAGTCCGATCACACTGAAGACCATGGTTATCGCTAAAAAGGTGAGCACCACCCGGTTCTCTCCCCAACCCCCCAATTCAAAATGGTGGTGTAATGGACTCATCCGAAAAATACGCTTCCCCCTGGTTTGAAAAGATATCACCTGGATGATTACGGAAAGTGTCTCAAGAACGTAAATTCCACCTATTATAATCAAAAATAGTTCGCTTCCGGTTATAACCGCGGCGGCGCCCAGCCCTCCTCCCAAGGCCAGGGAACCGGTGTCACCCATAAATACTCTAGCAGGGTGGCGGTTGTAATACAAAAAACCCAGACAGCCACCCGCCAGCGCTGCCAGACTTAGCGCAACTCCGGTTTTGTCCACAAGTAAAGCAATTACCATCATACCCAGCGCAACCAGCAAGCTAACACCGGCAGCCAGGCCGTCCAGCCCGTCGGTAAGATTGACAGCGTTGGCCATACCGACAACAAGCAGCACGGTAAATACCAAAAACAGCCACCAACCCAATTCCAGGTTTACACCCCCGGGAATCACCAAACCCGAAAACGGAAGAGACAAGCTGGTGCCCCTGTCCGACAGAAATACCACCCAATAAGCCAACCCCGCTGCTAAAAGCACCTGCCCGAAAAGCTTCTCCCGCGCTCTCAAGCCCAGCGACCGTTTCAAAACAACCTTGATATAATCGTCAAGAAACCCAATTAAGCCGAAGCCCAGAGTAACAACGAGCACTATGACACTATCCATCGCCCCGCGTGAAATTAAAACGACTCCGGCAGTCAAGCCTGCCAAAAATATCACCCCACCCATGGTAGGGGTACCCGCTTTTTGCAAGTGCCGCGAAGGCCCGTCCGATCGAATGTTTTGGCCGAACTTCAGCTTTCTCAGAACAGGTATAACCAGGGGACCCAGGAATAATGTTGTTACCAATGAGGCGGCAAATGCCATCCACAACTCTTGCATGAAAGCCTCCAAAACAAAAGAAAAATAAATGCTACTTATTCACCTGCGGGCTTTTCCCCGGGAATTTAGCATGCTCTCAACGATCTGCTCCATGTGCATTCCTCTGGAACCTTTGACCAATACAACGTCTCCTTCCTTGAGAATACCTTCTAGAACTGTTATCGCCTCCTGATTATCTGCACAGCGATAGATCCTACCGGCCGGCATACCGGAACTCGCAGCCCCGTCAGCTATACCTGAAGCAAGGTCGCCAACCGTCACCAAGCAATCTACCCCCAGGTCAGCCGCTATCGCCCCTACTTCAAGGTGTCCTTCCACCGCCCGTGAACCCAGCTCCAGCATATTACCGAGAACAGCCGCCGTGCGTCTACCCCCGGACACTTCTTTTAACACCTGGAGAGCCGCCCCGGTTGAAGCCGGGCTGGCGTTATATGTATCGTTAATTATTTTTATTTCTCCCGTTTCAACAATTTCCAGGCGCATGCCTGTTAACGCAATCGCTTTCAACCCTTCAGCTATTTCCTCAATAGAAAAACCGAATTCCCGTCCTACTGCAATCGCGGCAAGAGCATTCATTACATTGTGCCGCCCCGGAACCGGCAGAAAGAAATCCCACTCATTCCCAGCTATTACCGCGGTAAACTGGTTTCCACCATTCTTAGCCCTGATGTTTTTCGCCATTATTTCACATGTCTTGTCAATACCAAAAAAAATTACCTTCCCGCGGCAGCGCTTGGCCTCTCTTTGAATAAAAGAACTTTCGGCATTCAGTATGGCAAATCCTTCAACCGGAATATATTCCAGTATTTCTCCCTTGGCGGCGGC